>Ga0209541_10006796_pt1 | contig 19399 bp, 25 predicted proteins | sample RifCSPlowO2_01_FD_184027 | JGI IMG/M metagenome (GOLD analysis project Ga0209541, IMG submission 184027) | Groundwater microbial communities from Rifle, Colorado - Rifle CSP2_plank lowO2_0.1 (SPAdes) (version 2) | ecosystem: Environmental > Aquatic > Deep subsurface > Groundwater | place... | reverse complement strand
GTTGATTGCGCTGTGCATCTGCCATCGCTGCAGGAACATGAATAATCCCTATGATCCCATTCTGTGTTCGAGCAGAAGAATTCCCGCAAGTTGCTTGTGTCCAAGCACCTGTCTGTTTTCGTGCCATCTGAGCCATTTGACCTTGTGTATGTTACAGTTCCTTTTACATTGTAAGCCTTGCCATTATCAGAATCTTGGCATTGTGCTGTTGCAAAGCCTGTTATTGTTAATTTGCTTGAATCGAATAACAAGAATGCAAATGCTGATAAGAGAAAGACAAGCGAGATTATTGATAGTACATTAACTATGTTATTCCTCTTTTTTGCCATTACTAATTTTATAGTAATAACCTATTTAAAAGTATGTCTAACTACTGTTAAGTTATTGCATGATTGGGGGTATTGTGCTCAATCCAAAAATTCCTTGTTCTTTATCTTTTCAGGCAAATAATTTTCAGAGACAAAGCTAACGCCTTTTGAGCTTAGTGACTGTATTTCCACCTTGGCCTTAAACTTTTTCATCATATCAAACTGGCGCTGCCATGCCTTATTCTCTTTGAACCATTCATATTCAGAGACTTGCTTGATTCTTGCATAATCTTTTTCGTCCAGCTTGATGAAATGCTTCTTAAGGTCATATTTTTCTATATCATCTGTTGTTATTCCAATATACCTAACACCAGGTATTGTTAATCTCTCTGAAGCATAAGCAAGTGCAATAGATCCATACTTGATAACAGAGTAAATGTATGCGCCATATATATCTCCGTCACAGAAAACATAGATTGGCAGGTCGTGCTCTTCATATAACCTTTGCAACAATCTCCTGATGCCCCTTGTTGTCTGGCCCTGTGAGCTTATTATTATGCAGTCATTCTTTTCCCAGAATCTGTCTTCGTTCAACCTCTCCCAAACTGCTGCCTTTTCCATGTACAGAACATATTTTGCGCTAACTTTCTTGAATTTAATTTCTTCTACATTTGAAGGTATGGACCATCCTCCGCTCCCGAGCTTGCTCCAGTCTATTAGATCTCCTTTATCCTCAATTACAACTTTTCCAGCAACGCTGCCGTTTTTGTTTGCGTTTACATGAAGCTGTTCCCTTGATAATTCAGTTATAACCTCCAAATCCTCGATGCATTTATCAGTTTCCACCTGTTCGTCAACGAGATTGACGTTTGTGCCAGGAATGGTTCTTTTAGCCATGTAAAAAACATCCCTTAGGCTAGAATGTTTTCCTGATTCCAACAGCTCTTTTTTTATCACAGATGCAACCTCAACTGTCTGCAAGAACTTCTTTGAATGGGCTACGTTGAAGAAGCTTCTTATGCCTTTTTTGTTGCCAAGCTTCAATGTCCTTGTTTTCTTATCATAAATTATATTGCTCAGGTTCCTTAATGGAAATGTTATCTCTGGATTCCTGCCCTTATCTATCTGGCTTGTTATCTTCAATCCAAATTCCTTCAATATTTTTTTCTGGTCTTCTTTTGCCATTTTAATCTGATTCACCTAAAGTTTGTTGCTTTTCCCCATATGCAACATTGTTCCCATTTATTTCTATTTCCTTTGCCTCATTGACTTCTGCAAGCAAATCCTTCAGGCCTTTCTTCAGTATTTTTTTCAGGCTTTCCTCTATCTCTGATTTTTTTTCATTAGTCAAGGCGCTTAATGAGCTGGCCAATTCAGGAATATATTTTTCAAACAAGTTAACACGCTCTTGTTGTTCCCTGGCTTTTACAGTCTTCCTAATATAAGATGCCAATTGCCTGCCTGCCTCCTGCAATGCAAGCTTGATTTCCTTGATTATTTCGGGATAATGTGCTATTGCTTCCTTTGCCTCTGATGTAAATGGAACCCAAACGGAAGCCATATGTACAACGAGAACAACAGGACCGACCGGTATAGAGTCCTTGCTCTGGCTTACGTTGTAATTTTTCCATGCGGTGTCTGTTATGGCTTCTGTTGTTGCGCAAGCGCCTTGTTGGTATAGAAGAGGGACGCGATTTGCAAAGCGCATTATTTTTATTTGTTCATCTTTTGGCAATGAACCCCCGAATGCGAGACTTATTTCTATCTGGAATGGATTTCCCCTATATACTGAAGGTGGCCTTGTAACTGAGCAATAAAATTCGGCGTCTATCTCTTTTTTCATGCCCTTAATCATGGCTTCTTCACCAAGAGGGCTTAAACAATCTATTGGCGGCGCTATAATCTTTGTATTTTGTATTGCGTTATACAAGGCTTCTGCTTCGTCCCTTGCTATTGTGTTTGGCCTTGCCCTTGAATTTATTTTTGCTTTTTCACATATCTCATTGCTTACAGCTTGGCTAACTCGACAAAAATCACTTTGCAAGAATGCTGATACTGAACTTGATTTTGTGCCTTGCAACATCCTTATTAGAACGCCAAGCTCTATTCCATATGGATGCGGCTTTATTTCCTTAGCTTCCTTTGGCATTTCACTTATTCCGCGAATGTATGTTATGGTTTCCTTGTCTGGAGTCTTGTAAGTTATCTGTGTGTGTGGATTTATCAAGGCAACTTCTTTTAAGTATTCATCAACGCTTTGCTTTCCTTTTTGATATATGCCTTGAAGCTCTACTTCGATTCTGATGCCGTGCTCTTTTTTCCAGTCAATAACTTTATCTTCTCCTATGATTGGCTCATTCTTCTGAGTGTCCATATGTATCTCATAGTAATGGGCATCGTGTCTTGGACTTATCCTAGAATAAACCTGCATTCCCCTGCCTGTTGTTAGTTGGCCGTACAGCAAAACCGCACTTATCCCGATGCCTTGCTGCCCGCGACTCATTCTCAATCTATGGAACTTGCTGCCATAAAGCAGTTTGCCGAATATTTTTGGTATCTGCTCCTTTATTATACCAGGACCGTTGTCCTCTATTATAACCTTGAAACGGTCTTCCTTGACTTGAGAAAGCTCTACATAGATATCTGGAAGTATATTTGATTCCTGTGTCGCATCCAGGCTATTGTCAACGGCTTCCTTTACAGCCATTAACAATGCTTTTCTTGGGTTGTCAAAACCCAGCAAGTGGCGATTTTTTGCAAAGAACTCGCTTACTGAAATTTCTCTTTGTTTTTCTGCCAGCTCATGGGCCTTTGTTCTTTCTTGTGCCATTGTTATAGTGGCTTGAAAATTACTGGTTAATAAATTTATGCGTTTTTCTTGATTATCTTGATTATATAGAACACTTCATTCTCAATTTCAAATTCATAGTATGTTTTTGCGATTTTCCTGAACCATGCAAGCCTTTTAGTGCTCAGGTCTTTTCCTGAAAGGGTTTTTTTTGGAAAGCTGATGACAATGAATTTTGAATCTATGCTGTCAAGAAGATTTTTTGATGAGTTCCTTTCAATGCTTTCTATGGAATCAAGAACCTTGAAAAGAAAGCAAACATCTGATTTTGGAAAGATGTTATGCTTCAACAGATCTTTTCTTACTGCTATTCCATTAATGTGCATCATCTTGAAGTATTTGTTTAGAAAGCTGCAGTCTTCTTCTGTAAACTCAATTGCAATGTACCTTATGTTCTTTAATTTTGTGAATATTGTGCTTATCGGGTTCAGCCCTGAACCTATGTCCAGTATTACCTTCGGGATTCCTGTTATGCTGAAGATTTCATTGTAAATAGACTTGTAATAATTTAAACGCTCCCTTGTCGACTTGTGAGTAAGCAATATCTTTTTGTGCAGTTCTATTATTTCGTCGCTTGGGGCGTTGGATTTTATTGACAATTCTAGTTCAGCTAACAGCTTGTTTCTCTTGTTGAGGTCTATGTTAAAAACGCCATGGATTTCACGAAGCTTTTTTCTTATGTCCTTGACAAGGATCTTTAGCTCGCGGCATTTTTCTATCTTTGGATGGGAGAGTATGGAATTCCACAATGGCTTGTTTTTTTCTATGTAATCGTTTAACAGATCCATTACGAAAGAGCTATCTATGGATGACAGCTCTCTCTTCTGCTTGATCATAGATATTACAAAATCTATTTTGCCTTCCATAAGATTTATATACGATTTAGGCTTATATCTTTTTTGATGAAAGACAAAGGCATTGCAATAGTCTCAATTTTACTGCTGGTTCTTCTAGCAGCATTAGCAATGAACTATGATAGGGTAATTACTGGGGATGCTGTCAAAGAGAATGTATGCCAACCTTATGACAGGGTTGCGTTACAGGCCTTTAAAGATGATGAAAACCCTTATGGAAAGGTTACTGTTGCAATTGGTGATGTTGACCTTGACAATGCAAATGATATAATAACAGGCTCTGGTGACCTTGGAAACTCGAAGGTGAAGGCATATTCGTTGTTTGGGACAAAAATACTGGAATTTAATGCGTTCAGCAGGGATGAAAACCCTAATGGTGATGTTTATGTTGCTGCTGGAGATGTTGATGAAGATGGCATAAGCGACATAATTGCTGGAACAGGCCTTGCTGCAAGAACTTCATTGGTGAGGGTTTTTGACCATGATGGGGACGAGTTATTTACTATAAATGCGTTTGATTCTGTTGAGAACCCTTATGGAAAGGTTACTGTTGCAATTGGTGATGTTGATTCTGATGGCCATAAGGAAATAATTGCTGGCTCCGGGAAATCTGGAAAATCAAGGGTAAAGGTATTCAGCTTTGAAGGGGAGTTTTTAAGAGAATTTAATGGCTTTGCTGGCCAGTATTCTGAGAGTGGGGTTTATGTTGCTGTTGGAGATGTTGTTGATGACAGCAGAAATGAGATAATAGTTGGAAGCGCTGAAAGTGGAAATGCAAGGGCAAGGATAGGGATATTTGACGGCAATGGAAAGAAGATAGACGAGATAAATGCAATGCCTTCTAACAACGGGATGGTAAGTGTTGCTGCTGGAGATGTTACTGGTGGTGACAAGGGCGAGATAATTGCCGGCTCTGGAGGAAATGGGAATATTGTCATAGTGTATGATGCAAGGGGCAGAGCATTATATAATTTGCAGCCTTTCAAGAACAGCAATGAGGGTGGAGAGATGTTCGTTGCAACAGCCAATGTATTGGGTAATGGAAAGGCAGATGTAATTTCAAGCACAGGCAAATCAGGAAGCTCTTATGTTGCTGTCACCGAAGTAAAATGCGGCATTGACATTGACTGCGTTGACAAGGACAATGATGGGTCTTGCTATGAGGATGACTGCCTTGACATAAACTACAAGTTGTATCCAAATGCCATGGAATTGTGTGACAAGCTCGACAACAACTGCAATGGGATTGTTGATGAGCAGTGTGGAAAATGCGTTCCAATGGAGGAAACATGCAATGATGGGAAAGACAATGATTGCAACCAGAAGGTTGACTGTGATGATGGTAATTGTGCAAATACTGAAAGATGCTTGTCTGCAAAATTGAAATGTGATGATGGAACCGCAATAAAGAGTTGCTCTGAAAAAAAGCCATATTACTGCGATGAAAATAAAGAATTAAGCAGGAATTGCGGCTTGTGCGGCTGCCCTGTCGAGCAGGAATGTGACATTAGTTCTGGCGTATGCAATCCCTTGAGTTCTGGTGTTGGCAAACAGGTTGGCATCAATGAGTGCAATAATGACAAGGTATGCCAAACTGCCAATGGGGAAGGCAGGGAAAATTGCCCTGGAGATTGTGAAAAAATCGAGGATAGTGTTGGATTGGAGCCAGTTTACCTCCTTATTGTGTTGGCAATTGCAATAATATTGATAGTGCTCTTATTTGTGCACTTAAAGAAAAAATAGAAAATTATAGAATGTAGTCTGGGATTTTTTGCCAAATTCTTTTGCTGCCTTTGGGCCTTCTGCTGTTATAATGTTCTTGTCTGTTACACGGCTTTGTGTTATAGATATTGCACCGCCTTGCTCCAATATATCTATTGATTCCTTTGTCATAAAAACTGTTGCTTTCCTGCCGTTTAGAATTCCTGATTTTGCAAGTATTGTCGGGACCGTGCAATATTTAAGGGCATTCGGGTCTTTAAGTTTTTGGGTTAATTGGAATTCATTAGAAACCTATTTAAACCAACTTTCTAGGCATTTTATCGGGCCTCGTTAGCTCAGCAGGTAGAGCACATGACTGTTAATCATGGGGTCGAAAGTTCAAATCTTTCACGAGGCGTGTTCATTCCATTCTGGGTGAATTATCTGAATTTCTTTTGCGAGGCAATTTATCTATTAACTTTTTTGTGGATTATGCGACATACTGTAGAACACTACAAGTCAAAAATTTTTTGAAGAAAGACTGATTGTTCAAAGTAAAATTTCTTGGCAAGAAATATCTGAATAGCAATCCTACGGAGCGATTGGTAAACAAAAAATTGTCTTCGGTTGTAAGCATAAATTATTCATGCAAGGATTTGGAAGAGCTCAAAAGAAGGACAAAAAAATTTCTTTCAAAATATAACTCTATTTATGCAACTTGACTTAGTTATTGTGATAGCTTTTCATTGATTGCTTTGAGATTAAACATGATAATCTGCTGGAGCACCTGACTGAGCTTTTTGTCGTCCCTTTTCTTTGCTCCTTTTGTGGAAAATACATACTCCTCAAGCATGCCCAAAGGTATGTCTAGAATTGGGATATCATTCATAAGCAAGAAATGAAATGTGATTAGCCTTGTAGTTCTGCTGTTTCCGTCAAAAAACGGATGTATATGCTGGAATTCATTGTGTAGGTAAGCTGCGAAGTCAAGAATCTCACGAAGAGAATGTTTTTTCTTCGTATTAAACTCATTGTATTTTTGCAGCAGTTCTGCAATCATACCCTCAATCTCAGTATAATGCGCTACCTTGTAATCCACATTCCCCCTGATAACAACATGGTCATTCCTAAATCTGCCAGCAATCTCTTTTTTATGCTGCATTGCAATAAAGTGGTAATTCAGTATTTTTTCCTTTGTAATGGCAGAATCATCCTGAATATTCTCTATCATTTTAGAGAAGGCTTTTTGGTAATTTTCAACCTCATGAATAGATTCCATACTTAAGTTTTCAGGAACTATTTTATCCCTAAGAAGTTTGAATGTCTGCGCTAATGTAATTGGGTTGCCCTCAATGCTTAAGCTATGGTGAATGAACTTGATTTGGTACGTTTCTGTCAATTCTTGGTATTTTCTTTCATTTGAGACTCTAAGCTTCTTGAACCTAGAAAGCTCTGACTGAATCTCATCAAAATACCCCTTTTCTTTTTCCTTAGTTACCATGGGATGATATTCGTAGTACACAATAAGGTCACCAAGAAATGAATTATATGGAACTACAGCTTTGAATGGCTTTCTTGAAAGCACCAACATAAAACCATTTTTCTCAAGAATGCTGGAAACTTTGGAGACGGTTTTTGCATTTAAGTCAAGGTCTTTCATTCCGAATGATTTTTTTAAGAATGCTTTGCTCAGGTATTTGGCTACAGACTCGTCAAACAACTCATTATAATTAACGCCATTCTTTATGCAGTATTTTAGCATATCATAAAGATGCTGGTGCTTAGCGTTCATAGTTGCCTGATACCCATACTTATTTTTTTCAATGAGCTTCATCTCAACAAGAGTGTCAAGTATTTTTCGAATCCTCTGGTATTCTGTTTTTTTCTTCTTAAAGGCTTTGACAATATCTATGCTACCTTTTGGATTGCCGCTCTTGTATAATTCGACAAAAACATCATATTTTGTTACCATATGAACCACCTAATTTATACTGCTTAATAAATCTTCCTATTTGGTATAGAAAATACAAATATATTGTACTTTTAATACTAAATACCTAATTTTCATAGTTTTGTGAAACAAGGAAACCCAGCATCCAAAAGGTTGCTTAAAAAATCTCTGGCAGGGAGCAACGCTTCAAGGCTTTGGTTAACCACAATGTCAGCAAGCAGATTGTTTCCAGCTGCAGAGCAGGAGATACGATCGTCATGGAAGACATTAGAGGAATAAGGAACACAAGGAAAGGCAAGAGATTCAACTTCTGGCTCAACACCTGGAGCTTCAATCAATTGCAAGGATTCATTGAATACAATGCTAGGTTGAATGGAATTAAAGCCATCAAGGTTAACCCATACCATACTAGCAAAATATGCTCCATGTGTTCCAGTAAAGGAACCCGTACCAAAGGTTTTTTCCATTGCAATCATTGTGGTTTTTCCTTGAATGCTGACCTAAACGCAAGCTATAACCTTGCTAAACACAATAGCATGACTAATTGTGTTTTGGTTGATGTAAACCAGCCACACAGCCGGAGTGATGAAGCCAAAGCCTTACAAGGAACTGAGGCAGAGCTCATGGCTAACGCTCAGCGCTAAAGCGCTGAGTAGTTTACAATTGATAAATTGGGTGTATAACGCATGAAAAGTTAAATAAACTTGTAAAAATCGTACCAAATAGTTGTTTTAGGCGCTCTCTGCTTTTGTTTTTTACCTCACTTCCTTGATACTTCTTTTAAACAGCCACTCCCTTATCCTTTTCAGATCATGTTCTTCCATCTCATTCAGAACTATTTGCTCCTGGAGAAAGTCAGGAGGATCTAAATTTAAGCTCTGCATATACTTCTTTGTAACCCAAGTTTGACAGTTGTCAAACTTAGGATATAATGTTGAAACAAATTAAAAAAGAAGCATTAAAGGATGATATGCTGCTAATTGCAAAAATCAGGAAAAGTGAAGAACAAATAAGAGAAGGCAAAATTGTAAAAACGAACACTTCCATGAAAGATGAAGACATTGATGATTTATTGATGGCTTAAAATGCAAATAATATTCTCAGAATATGTTAAAAATGATTTTAAGAAAATTAAAGACAAATCCGAGAATAATGGTTGTTAACTCTCTAAAGAAATTAGAGCCGCTTCCTGAATCTGGGAGGCCATTGCAGTATAATCTTAAAGGCCATCGCAGCATAAGAATTCCGCCGTTCAGAATAATTTACAGAATAGAACAAGATAAGATCATCATAAACTGTTTTGATTATAGAAAAGATGTTTACAAATGATTTTGAGATCTTGGTAAATAATAGTTCATTGCATGTAAACCTTAAGCGCTAAAACTGTATGTCTTTTCTTGAAGCTTGCCGTCTATTGCTAATTTCCTAATTATTTTGCCTTTGCGCCTTGCCATCAGCCTTGCCTTTGTAGCATCATTTTCATATTCCTTTGGTATTTCAAAATCTTCTATAATGAAAGTGTGCTCTACTATGGCTTGCTTGAAAATATCATTAACATCGAACAGGAGCTCTTTTACCAGTCCTGCATCAGTGGTCTTTAACTTGCAAAAATCTATCTTGTCTGGCTTTTCAGAATCTTCGCCTTTTGATTTGCCATGCTTTGGCAGATTTTCTTTTGAAATGAGCTCAAGGTCGCTTGATTTTAAGCTGAGCAGCAAAAATTCGTCCTTGAAATCGTAAAGCATTTCTTTTAATTCAGAAAAACTTATTTTTGCTGGAAACAACTGAAGCTTTTTGGCGCCCATTGCGCTTCTTGGCTCGCCATCTAGATTGTATTTTTTTGCTTTTAACAATAAATCTGAGGAGCCAGTGATAGTGCCTGAAACTTCAACATCACCTTTGAAATGCTCGCCCGCATACAACAATATGCAGTCCAGATACTCGAATGTTGTTTTTATTGAATAAACATTTTTTGATTTTTTAATGTTGAGCATGGCACGCTTTTCAAAAGTCCCTTTACTAAATCTCCTAAATTGCTTGTGCGCCAGTTCATCATACTTGGACTCTATTGCGTTTTTTATTAAGTTCATTTTTCAAGCTCCTTATTCAGCCAGTTCAAGTAAGATTCATTAGCATCTACCTTGAAAGAGATTATGCATGGGATGCTGTAGCTGTGCATTTTTAAAACTTCCTTTTCAACTATTTCCTTGTTGTTTTCTGATGTCTTAGCTATCAAAACGAATTCATTGTCATTTACAATCTTGCCTTCCCAATGATACATTGAATTCATGGGAAAAAAGTTTGTGCATGCGACAAGTTTTTTTTTCAACAATGAATTTGAAATTGATTTTGCTTCGTTGCTGTCCTTGCAGACTATGTAGAATATTATCATTTTTTGATTATTTCTATTGCTATTAAGTTAGGGTTTGATTTTAAATATTTTGGTGCTATTTCATAAGGCAGCTGGCTTTTTTCACAGTAAGATACAAGCCTTCTTTTTTCCATCAGTGTATCAAACCTTATCAATATGCTTATGCTTCTCTTGTCCCTGTGCAATATCTCGAAGCTGTTTAAATCTACTTTGACCTTTGCGTTCGCCCATGACAAATACTTTACCCTGGAATCCATTGCAGAAAGCTTTTCATTCAAATCATTTATTTTTGACTTGTCAAAGTTTTCTGCTAAATTAAGCTCTGCATTGCTTGCGAAGAATGCACCGTAGCCGAGATTAATAAATGAGCTTTTGTCAAGGCTGCATAAAGAGTACTCGCCGAGCCTGGCAGAGCTTAGGTTAAGGCTTGTTGAAACATCATTTATTATGGAACAGTTTTTTTCCTTGCAAACATCCAAAAGCAATGAAACGGGCTGCTCTGCAAATGATGAAGCCATGCCATTAAGCAATAATATTTTGTTCTGGCATTTTGAAATAAGGTCCTTCATGTCTATTATGCCATATATTGTCTTAAGCTCGTTGTAGGATTCTGGAATTTTATAATAATTTGGACAGCATTGGTCTGGTATAATGAAGGTCTTATACTTGAATATGTTTGAGATTTGCCTCATGGCCTCTTCTATGGAACTGAACAAATAAATGTGCTTCTTGTCGACCATTGAGCCTATGATTAATTTAGGGTTTGGCTGCATATGCTTATGTTATTAAGAAAGTTTATAAAATATACTTTGGTGCAGAATATAATCAGCCCTGTAGTCTAGCGGCCAAGGATGCGGGACTCTGGATCCTGCGACGGAGGTTCAAATCCTCCCGGGGCTAATATATAGTTTAGTTCGCTTAAGGATAAATTTATACATTGAAACATTATGGCATTTTGGCAGGCAATAAAAAGGCAAATAATGTTAGAATCCCAAAATGGATATTTAAGAAGGATATATTTTTACGGGCGTGTTTGTGAGGGCTTGTAGATACCGATGGTTCTTTGTACCCAAAGAATAAAACCCATTTGTATCCAACGATATGGTTCTCTTCAGCAATTCCAGCACTTAGAGAGTCTATTACACTGGCATGTAAACAATTTGGTTTGTCAATATCTAATTGGAGGGATGTGAATAATAGTGCTTATATAACAAATAAAGGTGATGTATTTAAATATTACAAAGTTGTAGGATTTAAAAATAGTAAGCATTTGCTAAGATGGGCTCGGTTTAATAAAGCTCCCATAGTCTAGCCCGGTTAATTTTAAAAACCGAAAGGATGCGGCCCTCTCGCGGCTGCGACGTGAGTTCAAATCTCACTGGGAGCAAATTTATTATTTCATGAGGATTTAGCAAAATGTACAATGATTTATCAGAGCTTTTTGCAGATATTGTTTCTGAAAATGAAACATTTAATGTGGCTTTGCATATAGTAAAAGAAAATTCCTTGGATGGAAAGATTTGGCTGATTGGCGGTTTTCTCTATAGAAATCTGGTTAATTCTTTGTATCCCAAGTTTGACAGATAAATAGAAATAATTGTTGTTAGTTTGTTTAAATTTAAAATGAAACAAACAAAACTAACAACTTGGAATATAAAACCTAACCAGAATATAACTTTTCCTGTTGGAATGGTTATGGTTGTTGAGAAATACTACCAAAAACTCGGGCTTGACAAAGTTTTTGGGAAGCACAAAAAGAAAGGAAAAAACATTAATGCCTTGCTTCTAGGATATGAAGAATTGACTGGCTTAAAAAAATCTAGCTCAGAAGGCCAAACGAACGGAAGAAGCTTGTTCAAGATTGGCGCTGCTGGTTTAGGTGAGTACATTGCTTCCAAGATATATGATTACAACAAAGATAAAAATGAACTTAAAAAGAATGAGTTCAACAAAAAAATAAATGAACTGCATGTTAACCTGTCCAAAGACGGAAGCTTCAGCAGATACTTCAATGACAGCCCTTCAATGATGATGGATGAAGTAAACAAAGTGATAAGCACATCACAAGAAACTTTGAATAATGGAATTAAAAGTTCTAAAGTGCAAAACAGATTTCAAAAAGTAGTTGAAGGTGGTAGTGATCATATTGCTGAACTAAGGTCTTATTTTGCAAATGGGGTTCCAGATAACTTGGCTGATTTTGCTCGAGATGGTTATGTTACACAGCAGCTACAAAGTTTGTCTTCTTCTGTCAAGAATAGGGCATATACTGGCATTGTCCTCGAGGGATTGGCTGTTGCAGGTGCCATGGCAGCTCTATTGGTTCCTGCAGAATTAATCAGCAAAAAGATAAAGGGGATAAAAGTAAAAGTTTAAATTGTAACACTTCGGAAAGCTAAATAAATCTTAAACTATGATAGAAAAAACACTTTGGCATTCATGGAAAAATGGGAATATAGCTAAAGGCTGTAAGCTTTGCGTTTGTGGAGAAAAAACAGTCTTATTCATAACAGGATTGTGCTCTAAAAATACACGATGCTATTACTGCCCTATTGCTGACAACAGATCTGGCAAGGATGTAATATATGCAAATGAAACATTGATAGAAAATGTTGATGGATTATGCAGGGAAATAAGGCTTTGTGGTTCTGAAGGGATTGGAATTACTGGTGGAGATCCATTGATGAAGATAGAAAGGGTTGTTGAATATATAAAGGCTGTTAAAAGTGAGTTTGGAAAAGATTTCCATGTGCATTTGTATTGCCCGATGGAGCTTGTTTCCGAGGAAAAATTAAAATTGCTGAATGATGCTGGCCTTGATGAGATAAGGTTCCACTTGGATGTAGATGATAAAAAAATGTGGAACAAATTAATGCTTGCCAAAAAATTTATGTGGAAAGTTGGTGTTGAAATACCTGCTGTGCCTGGAAAAGAATATAATAAAATGTTGGAATTCTTGAAAGGAAATGTTGATTTCCTGAATTTAAATGAATTAGAACTCTCAGATAGCGAGGTTTGCAAACTCGGAGAAGAGGGGTTTAAAGCAAAAAATGATTATTCATATGCTGTAATTGGGTCTGAAGAGCTTGCACTGAAATTATTGGGCAATTGTGATGGCATGAATGTTCATTACTGCACTGTAAAGCTTAAGGATGATGTGCAAATACCAATGAGGTTAAAAAACCGGTTGAGGAATGTTAAGCATGATTTTGATGAGGTGAATGACTATAATTTGATAAGAGGGGCTATTTACACAAAGGACCTTAAACCAGGTTTTGGGTATAGAAAAGTTTTAGGTGATGTAAAAAACAAGGATGAGGTTTTAGATAATCTTAAGAAATTAAAGAATGATATTTGCAAAGAGTTATCGATAAAGAAAGACTTTGTTTGTGTTGATGAAATAAAATTAAGACTTTTGACTTCGAGAAAGATTGTTGGCAAGTTCAAGGAGAAAATAAAAGGCATGGGTTTGGTGCCTGCTGTTGTAGAGGAACTGCCAAGTGGGGATGAGTTTGAACTAGAAATAGAATTTCTTTAAATGCAGCTTGCGGGAATCGAACCCGCATTTCGAGCTGTTTCCATAAATTTGGGAAGCTCGCATTCTAACCATTGAACTAAAGCTGCTTGCCAAAAACCATATTAGCAAAGGATTTAAATGTTAATCTTAACTAATTGGTTAATAAAATGGAAGAAGTAAGCATAGAAGAATTTCAGAAACTAGACTTAAGGGTTGCAAGAATAATTTCTGTAGAAGACCATCCAAGAGCAGAGAAGCTTTATGTCTTGAAGCTAGACCTTGGTGGTGAAGAAAGGCAACTTGTTGCAGGAATAAAGAATTATTATGAAAAAGAAAGCCTTGTTGGAAAAAAGATAATAGTGATAAGCAATTTGAAGCCTGCTAACTTAAGGGGTTTTGAAAGCAACGGCATGCTTCTTGCTGCAGAAGATAATGAAAATGTTGTTTTGCTGACTGTTGACAAGGACATAAAGGAAGGCTCAAAGATAAGGTGATGTAGAGAGGTGTTGTGATGAAATGCAATTTTTGTGGAGAATTGATAAAAAAGAGGGGTCTTTTCAATGAGAATGTGTGTGTTGAATGTGAGAATGATGAGATAATTAAGACATTGGCAGACAAGAAAAGATATGATTATAATGGTGGGCCTGGCCAGATTTGAACTGGCGACCCCTACCTTATCAGAGTAGTGCTCTAACCGTGCTGAGCTACAAGCCCATGATTAAAACCAATAAAAGTTTGTTTATAAACATTTCTTGAAGAGGGCTGAGGTGAGGATGACCGAAGGGAGGACAAAGAGTAAATTTTTATGGATTTAACCATCTATTCTAATATAGAACAAAATGTATCTTTTAATTCTATAAAGAATGGCATTTTACGGCTTCTAATAAAAAAGAATTGGTGAATCTTCCTGAAGAATATAGTAGTGAACTTGAAAAAAAGGGTTAAAATGATGAATTAAGCCGTAAAGTATCCAGATAACGCAGAGTTCCATACTCAAAAAACATGCATGAGCTAAACAGATACCCTATAACCGAAAAACATTTAAACATTAGAATATTCTAATGTAACATTATGAAGGAATTATACAAAATCCATGCCGAATTGTGTAAGGTATTCTCAAACTCTACAAGATTGGAAATATTGAATCTTTTGAGAGATAATGAACTGTCAGTAACAGAGCTTATCGAGAAAACAAAATTGAGTCAGGCTAATATTTCCCAGCATTTATCCATTATGAAATCTAAAGGGATTGTTATTTCGGATAGAAAAGGAAAAAACATCTATTACAGGCTTATAAATCCAAAAATCATCAAAGCTTTTGATATAATAAGAGATGTTTTAAGTGAAAGATTAAGAAGTAGGATGTTGTAAGGAGAAACCATGAAAAAGACAATATTGATTTTAGTAATATTTTTGTTGAGTATTGTTGCTGTTTTGGCGCAAGAAAACCATGATAGTGAAATTGAAGAAGGCAAGAAGCTTGTGGAAAGCAAGACAAGCTGCGACAAGCTAAGTAATGAACAGCTTGAATCTATTGGGGATTATTATATGGAACAAATGCATCCCGGAGAAAGCCATGAACTTATGGATAACATGATGGGTGGAGAAGGATCTGAATCTTTAAAACAAGTGCATATCAATATGGCAAAACGGCTTTACTGTAATGAGAATGTTTATATCGGCTATGGAATGATGGGTTCTGGTGGCAGGATGAATATGATGAGTAGAGGGATGATGGGCAGTTACCCGGCGAGTTATGATTATAGCAATTATGGTTATTGGAACATTTTCTGGATATTGCTTTTTGTAGCAGCAATTTTTTTAATAGTGTGGATTATTCATAGATTTGGAATAAAAAATACTGCCTCCATGACACCTCTCAATATTTTGAGAAAGAGATTTGCTAAAGGAGAAATAACAAAAAAAGAGTTTGAAGACCTGAAAAAGGATTTGGAGGAATGATACTTATGGAAGAAAAAAAGAATGTTTGGGTCTGGGTTCTTGCAGCTGTAGCATTGCTTTTTCTGTTCAGCAGTTTTGGAATGGGTGGCTACGGCATGATGGGCTTTGGAATGGGATTCGGATTCCTCTTTATGTTGCTTTTCTGGGGTGTGTTAATATGGCTGGTCGTTACTCTTATCAATGCAGGTCAGTCAGGCAAGAAAGAGGAAGATCCATCAAACATACTTAAAAAAAGATATGCTTCTGGGGAAATATCAAAAAAGCAGTATGAAGAAATGAAGAAAAAACTGAAGTGATAACAATGAAAACTGATGATTTCGCATACATAGTCGAAACGAAAAAAAGTTTTGATGATGCTGTTGTTTCAGTCTTGAAAGCAGTAGAGCAAAAAGGATGGACTTTGTTCCAGATTTATGATGTAAAAGAGAGATTAGCCGCAAAAGGATTTGAACAAAAACCGCTGAAAATTATTGAGATATGCTCTGGAAAATATGCTAACCAATTTTTGAATAAAAATAGACTAATATCACTCTGTATGCCATGTAAAATCAATGTTTTAGAAGAAAATGGAAAAATAAAGGTTGTTGGAATGAAACCGACCATGATTTCTCAATTCTTTCCAGAAGTAGACAATAAGGAAGTAGAACAAGTTGAGAAGGATATAATAGAAATAGTCAATAATGCGAGGTAGACTAACTATGAAAAATGGAATAATTTTGAACACAATCCTGAAGCAGTAAAAAGTGCTGAATCTGTAGGTATTAAGGCATACTGCTATGATCTGGAAAAAAGAGATTTGAAAACCCTGAAGAGGCACAGTAATCGCCTGATTCGTTATAGACTCGTATAACAAGACCTACACTAAATGAAGATGGATACAAGAAAAAAACTCAGAAATCAGCTAAACAAATACACTAATTCCTGTTATACTCGTCGACCTACGAGCAAACGTGAAGAAGTAAACATCGAGTTACTCATCCTGATTTATCGATTGTCGCATCGACTTACAGAAGCGATATGTTTGTGGAGTTGGGAGACCAAGATTTAACTCCCACAGGAGATTAAATCGCAGAGTATTTTAATCACTTTAAATCGCATTGGCACTGTAGTTTTCGCTAACATAAATCAGATTAAATCTCTGCCATTGGCAGACTAGAATTTGGGGGAGTTCTTACCGTAATATTCTGTTAATGTTTTTGAAGAAGAAAGAAGTATTGTTGAGTGCTTCTTGTGCTGGTTCTTTATTTGCTCGAGGTAATTTCTGGTAGGTAAATTCTCCTCTTTTTCGTTTTTCCATAGAGAAAATTCCCAGAAGAGCATCAGCACGGACAACCATTTTCTGATAAATCTGGAGTAATTGAATTTCGTTTTGTCGTCGTTGCCGATTTAGCGAAGGTGCCAATGCACAAGATTTACGGTAGCGACAGCGTGCCTGAAAAGGTGATTAAAATATTGAAAGTAATCGGTGTTATATTCCCTGACGAACGTCCAATCAATTAATGTCGTCTAAGGGATGAGGAAGGTCGAGTACAGCAGGCTCGCAAGCCGAGGAATGGAGAAGTAAATTTTTTGGCGTAAAGTATTTAAATCAAAATTACTTTGAGAAGTACATGCAGGAAGGAATATTGATTAATAGAGAAGCTGTTAAAGACTTAGTGAAGGTCAAAGAAGAATTCGATGCAATAGTTGAATCTATTGAATTAATGAGCGATAAAGAGTTTATGAATTCTTATAATAAAGCAAAAGAGCAAATAAAAAAGAGGGAATTTGCTGATTGGGATGCCTTATAAAATTCTTCCAACTAAGGAATTCGAAAAAGACTTCAAAAAACTATATCGACATTTTCAGGAAAGAATAAAGAACAAATTCGAAGAAATTAAAGGGAATCCTGAGAGATATAAACATCTTCACTATGATCTAGCTGGAAGCTGTAGTATAAGAATAGAAAAATTGAGGGTATTATTCTCTTACAACGAAGGACTTCAAGAGTTATATCTTGAAAAAATAATCTTTGGACATAGGTATCGTGAGTAAACACCTAAAAATTTATTGAATAGAATCGGTGTTATATTCCCTGACGAACGTCCAATCAATTAATGTCATCTTGTGAGAGGCTGAGACAAGCGTTAGCGCAGAGTTTTTACCCTTATGAATTGTGAGCTGAAGGCGAACCTAGAGTAAAATTAAGATTAGGGTAAAAATTGAATATAATCCTTGTTAAATACGTTTTCCGTTACGAAGTTCGGAAAACCTGCGTCCGCAGAGTCGAGAAAAAACTCGTATCAAGTGCGAAGCACCATAAATAAAAAATCTAGGTTTGGGGCGTCATTATATACTAATAAGTAGTAACAAAATAGAAAACTTTATAAATGAGGCAAATTATCATTAAATCAAATGGAACAAATCAGAACACGTTTTGGGGATGTCGATTTATCCTATGATTGGAGAGAATTTTATAGAAAAGAAGTGGATAGAGTTATTGGACATGCTATTAGAGATGTTGCTGAAAAAGGCGGATTGCACCCTTCCACTGTTATTGATGAAAGAGTTAATAGTATAATGGAATTAAATCTTGAAGAAGCAGCAAGATATATTGAGAGGCATGGTTTGCCTAAACCAAGATCAATGAGAATGTTAATGGCACATGGCGATTCTTGGGGCGATGCTGACGGAACTGATTTTGTATATCATTCAGTAAATGAAGATGGTTCGGATTCTGTGAAGAGAGTTCAAGATTGGATAAATGAACATGATGGAAGATACAGTTCCTTATTTGTTCAAGCATGTAATCCCGCAGGTGTTGAGATTCATACCGCAAAATCATTTCTTGTTTATCCCACAGCAACCAATAATAGCAAGGAAATAATGTGGGCGAGTATGGGTATTGGAAATAAAATTCTTGAAGTTAAAACTCCAAGCGGTTATAGTGGTCCAAAACCAATTACCGACCCTTTAGAACAGCTTCTAGCGAAATATTCACCAAGCCCCAAACCCATTCTATCGTTTTAGAGTTTTTTCTCGATTGTATTTAACCCCTGTTCTGCGCTCCGAGCGTAGCGAGAATGCAATGGGGTGAGGAGCGCAACAAAGTGAGCACCGCAAAGTTTTTTTGCCTATAAAGGGCAGACAGAAAGCATGAAATGCCATCTGATTATTTTTTCGTGTTAAAAATAATGCCCAATTTAGTGGCAAAAAAATTGCGTAGAACTATTCTTTAATTTGTTTTGATAATGGAGTTTCCTGAAAATCTTCTATTTTTTCGAAAATCCACAAACAATATTCTGTATTGTTCACAACTTTATTTTTTAAAAACATAAGATATTTGTCATCGAATATATTCTTATTTCTCATATTCGCCAACGTCAGTTGTGCTATTTTTGAGGCACTTCCGCTGGCATACACAAAGAATATTGGATAGCCCACACCAATTTTTTTCTGGATTATATCATTTATTTCTTCTTCACTGCTTTCCCTATGCACTGGTGTAGCGATTTGTTCCCACTCATCAAGAATCTTATCAAATTCTCTATTAAGTACAATAGGATTAGCTCCTCTGTCAAGTTTTAAATCTACAATATATTTCATTACTGGGACAAGGATTCCAGTAGATGCAAGTTGTATAATTCTTTGTCCTTTTCTTCCATATTTCTTAAAAGATTCATCATAAACTTGTTTGGCCCTTTCTCTTTTTCCTTCTTCATTTAATTCAGAAATATAAATCCCAACTTTTATCAAATTAAGTGACCAATGCATACCCAAATATTTTTTAAAGAGAAGGTAAAATTTTATGGGGTAAAATCTGCTGCAGTAAACAAAAATGCTAAAGAAAATTTTAAAAAGATTAAGGATAATACCAAAGAGCAGATATTTGTCTGGTGCGAGGAACT
>Ga0209541_10006795_pt1 | contig 19403 bp, 16 predicted proteins | sample RifCSPlowO2_01_FD_184027 | JGI IMG/M metagenome (GOLD analysis project Ga0209541, IMG submission 184027) | Groundwater microbial communities from Rifle, Colorado - Rifle CSP2_plank lowO2_0.1 (SPAdes) (version 2) | ecosystem: Environmental > Aquatic > Deep subsurface > Groundwater | place... | reverse complement strand
GACGCAGTATCCGGCGCGGAATGGCCGTATCCCGAAGGGTTGCGGCAATTTTCACGCATCGCTTTGTTGCTCCTCGTCATAGTAGTGTCAACTACTATTTCCTCGTCGCGCCTCGCGCTGCGAGAAAATTGCTCGCAACGCGGTTTGGATGTATTTGTGAGATAGGTTCTTGTTAGATCGAGACTCCTATAAAAAACTTAAAACTTTTTTCATTTTTGGACTCACTATCAAATTGTCAAAGTCCTGTTGTGCTTCGCCCTCCGAAGCTTCACGCGAAGGATGGGCCTTTTAAAACACAACCACGAAAATTCACTGGAAGCGAACTTTCGCGGTAATGCTTTGAAAATCAAATTGTAAATATCGCCTACATATTGCCTTTCCTTATATTGGGACATCTTAATCCTTATAATTTTGCGTGTCAAGCCTGCCTAAGTTTTTGGACTGTTCTTTAATATTTACACGATATTTCAATATGGTTTTAAGATGGCAATTGCTCTATTAGTTTAAGAAATTTTTTAAAAATTCTTGTCCAAAAATTTAGCGCGGGCAAGAGCTTAGAATCTTTAAATATTCGCGGTGAATAACTAAAAAAGCGAGCCATAAGCGGTAAACCGCCTATGGCTCTGAATCAACTCGCTATGCGCTTATAGATGAAGAATGGCATGAACTTAAGAATCCGCTCGCGCTTGTTCCATGCTTCGCGAGACCGAACTCGTTCCTGCGTAGAGTCGGGACAGTACCAGTAATTCTCTGAGTACTCCTCCATCTCTCTTAAAACATAGACTTCAATCTGCGCCCCGGATTCACGGACCGCCCTCTCAACATCCCGCTGAGCACGCCAGATATGCGGCTTGGCGGCAACAATCCAGAGAGCTCTAAATCCTTTCCGCTGCGCCCACTTGACGGCTCCGCGGGCGATGCGCAGGGTCGGCGGCGGACTGCCCGACCCCTCTGGCGTGTGTTCCACCTCAATTCCAGGCTGGATACGAATATCAAGCTGGGTGTACACGGGGACACCATACCCCCGCGCTTTCTCCGAAGCTATTTGCGCCAGGAGCCAATTGGACCGGATCGTGTCCGGCACTCCGAACGCGAACGCGACAATTCCTATATTTTTCCCCATACCTCACCTCCTGTGTTTGTTGTTGAAAGAACTGGTTTTTAACTATTTAAAACATAGCATAAATCATTTCATTTGTAAAGAGCGCGTTGCCAGCACTATTTTCGCATTTTCTTGCGCCATTCTTCCACTTTTTTGTGGTCGCCGGAAAGCAAAACTTTCGGCACGCGGTATTTCTTGCCTTTGTATTCAAATATTTCCGGCCGGGTGTAATGCGGATATTCAAGCTCACCTGTTTCTACTTCTTCTTTGATCACTTTTCTGAAAAACGATTCGTCTTGAAGAGAGTCCCAATTTATGACATTTGGAATAAGACGCGCGACCGCCGACACGATCGCCATCGCGCCGACATCGCCGTCAGTCATCACGTAAGGCCCGATGGACACCTCTTCCGCGCGCAAAATCTTCTTCGCCCGCTCATCTATGCCTTCATACCGCCCGCTGATTAAAATCAATTGCGAATACTGGCGCGACCAGTCATAAGCCATTTTCTGGGTGAACTGCTTGCCTTTGGGCGAGAGGATAATGATCTTCGTTCTTACTTTTGACTTTTGACTTTTGACTTTTGACTTCAAAATTGAACTGACTGCCGCGACAATCGGTTCAATTTTGAGCACCATCCCCGCCCCGCCTCCGTAGGGTCGGTCGTCTATTTTTTTATGCTTATTTTCGGCAAACGCTCGGATATCATATGTTTTTATCTCCGCCAGCTTCAACGCCCGCGCATGCTTAATAATGGATTCATTAAAATACGAATCAAAAATTTTTGGAAAAACGGTAATAATGTTAAATTTAAACATACTTTTCGAGTTACGAAATATTTCTGATTGTCATCCTCGCGAAAGCGGGGATCCAGGATTTATTTGATCTCACTGGATTCCCGATCAAGTCGGGAATGACAGAAAAAAGATTTAGTAATTCACAAATACTAACACAAAAGCCCCCGACCGGATAGTCAAAGGGGCTTTTACTCATCAAAGTAGTAATTACAATTTGAAGTCTCCGATCACATCGTCAACCTCTTTGGTTTTGTGTTCCCGCTGAGGTCTGGTTGATCCTTCCGGCTCTTCAATCTTGAGATTGACTCGCGCGTTGTGTTTAGCACCGACAATCCGTAAAAGTGTTCTGATCGCTTTCGCGGTGGAACCCTCTCGGCCGATGACCGAGCCCATATCGGCCGGGTCAACTTTCAAAGAAAGAAGCACTCCCATTTCATCAACCTTTCTGGTGACGACTACGGCATCCGGATTGGCGACAATCGCTTTGACCGTCGCTTCCAAAAATACCTGGTCCGTGTTATTTTCCATTGTCTTTCGTTTTACTTATCTTTTAAACATTAACTCTTAACTCGACCTTTACCGTTGTTTGCATATTATATCACCTATTAAGATATATGTCAACTACTTTTTCTCTTCGGTCTTTTTCGGTGTTTTGTGTTTCGGCGCTTTCTTTCCTTCCAGTACTTTCTCGGAAATCAAAAGATTGCGCGCCGTGTCGGAAAGCTGTGCCCCTTTTGAAAGCCAGTGCGAGATCCTCTCTTTTTCAAGAGAGCGCGCCTTACTTTTAGGATTGATAAATCCGAGCAACTCAATATGCTTCCCTCTCGGAGAAGTCGTTTTCTCGGTCAGAACCAATCTGAAATGCGGCTCATTTTTCCGCCCCGTTCTTTGTAATCGGATCATTAACATAATAACAAAGATATATTATTTGTCTTTTCCAGTCAAGAGGCATGCCAGCTCTAATTAAACGATGGTGGGCAAAAATAAAAGGCCCGCCCTGTCTTAAAAAATCTAAGACAGACGGGCCCGATAGCCTTTTTCAACGTTCCTTCTTCTGAGCCTTATTGAAAGACTCAAGCGCATCTTTTACGGCAGAGCGGTTAAACCACTGCCGCGACACCTCTGCATAGAGGATCTCGGCAGCACCCTCGATTTTACTCAGCCTATTGCCCGTCTCGCGATAATCTGTTATCAACTCTACTTTCTCGCAGACAAGCCTCTCTAAACCTTGGATTTTTTCTTCCAATTCATTGATCTTTTTCTTATCCTCATCCTCTTTATTATCTTCCACTGCCATTTTGACAGCGTCAGCATCCACATCTCCGGCCAGATACTTGCAAATCAAATTGTGGTCGCGGACATATCTCATGCCCTTTTTATCCTTGTCCCAATGATTGCCGGTATAGACAATACCGTCTATTTCAGTCATTAGTCCGGAATAATTGATAGCCCCAAGCCGGTCGGGATATGGAGGAATCCAAGTGGATTCAAGATCAATAAATGGCATTTCGCCTCGCCATTCAACAGGCAGAAAAAATGAAAATGCATCCTCACTTTTCGCGCGTTTAACATACGCCCGAATAGCAATAAACCCTTTATCCCCTTTTTTCAAGCTGAATGCCACTGAATTGACCTCGGTATCGCATGGCACGCTCTTCGCAACTGAAGATCCTATATAACGAATCTTGTTGCCGTCAAACCCTTCCAATACAATTACTCCGTTTTCTGCGCTTTTTGCGCACAAAATTTTCGACGCTTTCATCTTTCTACCTCCTCGTATTTTACCGACGATCCGTCGGTGAGTTAAGGAACAATCGGCGCTGTGGAACACAGCCGCCTAAGCAGTCTTTACCCTCTGCTCTGTAGGGTTGTCCATAAAAGACCGGTTAGTATATCAAATATATGGATTTTGTCAATGGCTCGTATTATTCTTGTTTTAAACCCAGCCATTTGACGAAATTTCTGATTATATTCCGCTTTTTCACATGGATAAGGACGGAATCTTCGCTGGAAATGTTTTGGCCATCTAATCCTGCGCCATTGACTCGCACGCTCGCTACAAATTCACCGGTCTTATTGGCCTTGAGCTTCCAACGAACATCTTTATGGCGCTTGCCGGATATCCGGCCGACATTTTGAATCGGATCGCCGCTTATCAAAACAATTTCGCCGGGAACAAAAAGTTCGGCCGTAATATTTTTAATTTCTGAATTTCCATCATTTTCAATCCTCGCTTTTAGCGTAAAAATTTTATTAACCTGAATATTCCCGTTCGCGTCCGCGTCGACATTCAAAGGATTGATGCTGACCGTCACCAAAATCTGCGACGCGGCATAAACCGTAAGGGCGGCAAAAGACAGGAAAAAAAATGTGAAGATGAAAAATATCGGCCGCCGCATAAAATTTTACAGCGATTAATGATTATTTTTTCCGTTTTATGACAAATGAAAAACTGAAAAATGTTCTGAATGCGCTGATTAAAATAATCAATGTTATTATTCCAAGAGAAATAAAAGAATACGGCGAATAGGCCGTGAGGACGGATTTCACCCTTTGCGTAAACGCTCCCAATACTGTCCCTGCTTCCAAAGTAAAATTCAATTTTGTGGCCGCCGCTATGCCGACTGATACGCCGCTTGCGCCGGATTTTACCGGATGGGCTTCCAAATACGCGAAATATTTTCCGGCCGCCGCATTGGTCGGCAAAACAAGCGACACCTCAACGGTTTGGGATTGCCCGCCGGCCAAATGAAAGGTTGGCGGAGAAAAATTAAACCATTTGGCGTCCGGCCGCAATTCCGTTTGTTCTTGCTGAAAAGTGACCTCCATTTCATAATCACCTGCCTCATCGCCGGTATTAATGACCGGAATGCTCGGCAATTTGTAAATCCCGCCGGATTTCAACAATTCATCAATCTGGATTTTTCCTAAGCCAACGCCCACGCCGACATTGGCCAAACCGACATACGGAAAAATAATAAATAAGCTGATAAAAAAAGCAATTCGCAAATATCGCATAAGTTTAAAAATTATTTTTTAATCATGGAGCAGTGGCGACTATGGTAATCGCGGCGCTATGAGCGTTATTGGAAGAAGTGCCGGTTGGCAAAGTCAGGCGCAGATTGAGATCGCGCGTATCTGATTCCGGTACGGCCGAATCAAAAGAATAATTGGTTCCGGCGGCCGCGAAAGCCGTCCAATTGGCCGCGTCCTTGGAAAATTCCCATTTTATTTGATCCGCTCCATTAGCAGAGCCCAGCGTCCAAATGTTTGCTCCGTCTGAAAAATTACCGGAACGCACGGCCAAATCGGCCGGTCCTGTATCCACGCGAATGGTCTCCGGATCATTAATGCCGGAAGGAGTCGTGTCTTTTGACGCATTCAGCGCCACCGTGCCGAAATTAACGCTGCCATCGGTAGTCAGGGTGATACTGACTATTCCGACGCGAGCCGATTGATCAAAAAAATAATTGCCGCTTCCGGCAAAACGGTATACTTTTAATTTATAAATTCCCGCAACACTCGGTTGATAGCCGATTGTTTCTTGGCGATTAGTCCCTTCGGAAGCCGCTACTTGTGTCGTGCCGTCCGCTAAATACAGCTTCATATCAAAATCCGGATTAGAGGATGACGCCCAATTCGGCATTATCATAGTAATGGCAATTGGATAATCCGCGTTAACCGCATTAATATCATACCAATCGGCCGCATCGCTCGTATTAGGCAGACTGTCGCTTATAAACTGATGATCAGGGACAATAATGTTTGTTCCGGTAAAACTTCCGGCTGATTTTATTGCTTCATATCCATCCAGCCGTCCCGCGCCATAATCAATGTCAGCGCCGGCCGGACCCCAATCTTTGGCAGTACTTTTCAATATTGATTTAATCTGGGCCGGCGTCAAAGACGGATTGGCGTCAAGCATTAGGGCGGCCACTCCGGCCGTAAAAGGCGCTGACATACTCGTGCCGCTATATTGAATATAGCTTGACGCGGTGCCGGCTTGAGCGGCCATAATTCCCACCCCCGGCCCGGCAATATCCGGCTTTATTCGTCCGTCCGCGGTCGGACCGCGGGAAGAAAAACAAGCCAAATAAAATCCTTTATTGGGCGCTGTTCCGCAAGTATAACTCAAATTGCTCGCCATTGGAGTCACATCCGCCATCACTCCTACTGTTATGGCGTCGGCCGCCGCGGCCGGAGAACTTATAGTGCAGGTACCCGGGCCTTCGTTGCCGGCCGCCACTATCGCGGTAATGCCGGCGGCCACCGCGCTATTGACCATAAGAGATAATGAGTCAGTACCGTCCGAACATCCGGTCCCTCCCAAACTCATATTCATTATTTCAATGCCCAGAGTGGCCTTATTATCAATTACCCATTGGATGCCGGCGTTAATATCGCTTACCGTGCCGGTGCAATTGCCGCCCTGTTTTTTCAAAACTTTCACGCCAACCAGAGCCGCCCCGGGCGCTACACCTTTATAAAGCGCGTTGCCTTCGCCAGTACCGGCAATCATTGAAGAAACATGAGTGCCGTGTCCGTCGCAACCGCTCACCTGATCATAAGGATTGGCAAGACCTGTGGCAAAATCTTTCCACCCGATAATTTTCCCGCCGTCCAAATCAATGTGGCCGGGATCTATCCCTGAATCAAGCACGGCCGCCACAATATCATCTTTGGAATACGAGGCGCTTCCATCCGCATTTCCGTCTATACCAAAATCGGTTTTGGCTTTTTGCGCCCCAAACCACTTGGCGGAATTATCAAGAAATGGATAAATCTCGGCATCATCTTCAATCTGCTTGATCAGTGGAGACGAGGCCAGGTCATTAATTTCTCGCTTGGATAATGTTATAGCCGCTCCCGGAATGGCATTATAGCGATGGGTGGATTTTTTATTGTTAATTTTCAGCGATATTTCAGCCTCTTCTGCCGCAGAAAATTTATGATCAAACACAAGTATCACGGCCTGCGAATCCTGGTCGTTTTTTCCTCTTAATTTCTCTTCCAAATCGTCAAAAATTTTATTTTTATCCGCGTCAATTCGTTTGGGCGGTTCAACCTTAATGGCCGCTTCCTTAATGGGTTTTTGGCCATTAGCAAAAAACGCGAAGCTTATCAACGCGCTCGCGAAAAGAAAAATCAATACCATTGAGCGCCAATTTTTTTTCATACCCTTACGCTTTTTTTCAAGATAGGCAAAATTCCGTTCAAGCGGAACCTTGCCCATCCGGAGGAGGCGGGATATCCCGCGCCTCCTCCTCGCGTTTTTTATTTTAATACGCCGTTGCTAAAATTGTAGCCATGGTTGAATGCTCGGTCGTATCTCCGCCCGTTTCGGTCGGAGTGCTCAATCGCAATTTAAAATAGCGATTGCCGGCTGCGCCAACATTGGTCGCTAAAGATTCATAGCTCGCATCCATTGTATTGACTGCCGCAGGCGAAGCACAAGTAGAACTGCTGCCGCAATCAATGAATTTATGGTTGTAATTATAGGTTGGATTTCCGCCAACCGCTCCGGTCGTTATAGTCCAAGTCGTTGTAGTGCCTGTGGCATTAGCGCCTTTAATCTGGAAATTCTCCGGAATTCCTCCGTTATTATTCGCGTTGATAATTGTGTCGCTTGTTGGAATATTATCTACGGAAGGAACTCCTACGGTGCCGTATGCGACTGATCCTGGCGAAACCGAAACCGAAATTACTCCCGGAGTAACTGTCGCAGTAACGCCTGCTTCGGTAGCTCCGATGGCCGCGAGACTAAGCGACATTATTGCCAGCGATAATATTCCCGCTATTGCGAGAAATTTTTTGGATTTCATATTTCTCCTCAAGAGCCATTTTTAAGCCCAATGGATATCGGGCAAAGAATGGCCATTAGTAATAAGTTCGACCTTTATTTTATAATCTCATTATCGTTTTTTCCCGCCAAAATTGCAAGGGCTTTAGTATTCCGGTCGGGAAATTTAATCGTACGCCTACTGATGATTATTTGTCAATGAGCCGCCTGTGGATAACTTTTAATTATTGGCTAATGATAGCTAATCATATACGATACGAAATCCTTGACAAAATGCTAAAAATACCGCAAGATAATACGATGCCTTTGCATTAATAAAGGCTTTTTTTATTTCTAAGAAAAAATGGCTAATCTAAGCAAAAAATATGCTATGAGCCAGCCGGAAACCAATTCACGAATTTCCATCGTTATCCCGACTCTAAATGAAGAAGAAAATATCAGTCGGCTGATAAAGCGGATAGACGCCGCTTTGCAAAGCCGCGTCTTGGCATACGAAATAATTTTCATTGACGATCATTCCGCCGACCGCACCAGAGAAATAATCAAAAGCCTTGAAAACGATTATCCGGTTTTTTGTTATTTAAAAAAAGGCAAGCGCGGCAAAGCGCATTCGCTGTTGGAAGGATTTTCGCATGCTCAATACGATCTGATCGCAATGATTGACGCGGATATGCAGTATCCGCCCGAAGCATTGCCCTTGATGATTGAAAAAATAAAAAGCGGATCTGATATCGTGGTGGCCAATCGGACGGAAAAACAAGTCGGGTTCAGCCGGAAAATTTCCGGCGAAACATTTGAATATTTATTCGGCAGATTTTTGCACGGACTTCATTGCGATGTGCAATCCGGGCTAAAGGTTTTTAAAAAAAGCATTTTAAAGGAAATAGTTCTGCATCCGACACCCTGGACTTTTGATTTGGAATTTCTGGTCAAAGCGCGAAATGCCGGCCATAGCATCGGGACAGTGGACATTGAATTTGAAAAACGGCAAAACGGCCAGTCAAAAATAAATTTTATTCAAGCAACTTGGGAAATAGGAATAAACGCTCTGACACTCAAATTGAGGAAGAAAATACCTTCGCTCATTCATCCGGAGAGTTCTTCATCAATGATCGGCGCCGGCCTGGCGCATAACCAAACAAGATTCATCACTCATACCACGCGCCCGCACCACGCTTCAGCCATTGAGACATTCACGCGATTCCAGAAAACTATTTTTGTTTTTATCATCGTGGCTGTTATTTTGGGTTTTGCCGCTTCTCCGTACTACGCGGCTATCGCCCTGATGGCGGCGCTCTCCGCGATTTATTTTTTTGATGTTCTTTTTAATCTCTACCTCGTAATGAAAAGCCTGCACACTCCGCCCGAAATAGGTTTTTCCAAAAATGAACTCACAGAATTAGACGGTCAAGATCTACCGATGTATTCAATTCTCTGTCCTTTATATAAAGAAGTGCAAGTTTTGCCGATTTTTCTAAAAGCCATCAGCGATTTTGATTGGCCCAAAGACAGGCTTGATGCAGTTTTGCTTTTGGAACAAGACGATGAGGAAACGATTGCCGCTGCAAAAGCTATGGATCTGCCGACTTATGTTCGGACTTTAATCGTCCCTCACTCCCTTCCCAAGACCAAGCCAAAGGCCTGCAATTACGGGCTTTCTTTTGCTAAGGGCGAATATGTCGTGATTTACGATGCCGAGGACATTCCGGAGCCGGAACAGCTCAAAAAAGCGTATCTCGGATTCAAATCGTCTCCCGCGGATGTAAAATGCTTGCAAGCCAAATTGAATTATTATAATCCCCGGCAAAATCTTTTGACCCGTTTTTTCACGGCCGAGTATTCTTTGTGGTTTGATGTTATTTTGACCGGCCTTCAGACACTCAATACCTCCATTCCTTTGGGCGGCACCAGTAATCATTTCCGCACGGCCGATCTTCTTGAATTGGAAGGCTGGGATCCTTTCAATGTCACCGAAGATTGCGATTTGGGAATCCGGCTTTTTAAAAAAGGCTACAAAACGGCCGTCATTGATTCCATAACACTGGAGGAAGCCAACAGCCATGTCGGAAATTGGATCAGACAGAGATCCCGCTGGATCAAAGGATACATGCAGACTTATTTGGTGCATATGAGAAAGCCTTCTTCTTTTATCAGGGAAAACGGCATTCACGCTTTTGTTTTTCAATTGACGGTCGGCGGAAAAGTGGCTTTTCTTTTTATCAATCCGATTCTTTGGGCGGCGACGATTTCCTATTTCGCGCTTTACGCAATCGTCGGACCGGCCATTGAATCTCTGTATCCGCCCATTGTTTTTTATATGGCGGTTTTCTCTTTGGTTTTCGGAAATTTCTTGTGCATTTATTATTATATGATCGGTTGCGCAAAAAGAGAGCATTGGGGGCTGATTAAATATGTTTTTCTTATTCCGGCGTATTGGCTGATGGCCAGCATCGCGGCATTCGTCGCGCTGTACCAACTGATCGTCAAACCGCATTTTTGGGAAAAGACGCGCCACGGATTGCATTTCAAAAGAATGCTTTTTGAAGAAAAGCAAAATCAACCAGACATTGCCGCAAGGCCGGAATCAACGGCCGATTCCCAACCGTCCGAAGTTTCCTTTGCGCGATCTTTTTTAAGGCAAATTATACCAAAGGAAATATCCAAAGGAGCCGGTTTTCTCGTTATTTCCATGATGGCCGCGAATTTTTTGAATTTTCTTTTCAATGCTTTTTTGGGAAGAGTATTGGGATTTGAGGAATTGGGACTGATCGTCCTTGTGAATACATTATGGATGGTCGCTTCCATTTTTATCGGAGCGGTTTCTTCCACCGTGAATCATCGCACGGCCATGCTTGCCGCCTCCGGCAACAATAAAGGAAGTACTCATTTTTTGAATTCTGTTTTAAAAAAATCCGCCATCGTCGCCATATTGTTTACAATCCTGATCGCGTTATTAAGCCAGCATCTTTCCGTATTTTTCCATATCCAAAATCCGCTGATTTTTTTAAGCTTTTCTCCGATACTCATATTCGGAGTTATCGCGGCGGTCAATGGCGGCTATCTAAACGGAAATCTCCTATTTGCGCATACGGGGTCTTTGATCCTGATTGAGTCCGTATCCAAATTTACTCTAGCCGGAATTTTTGTCGCCTTAGGCTTCAATGAGCTTGTCTATTTATCCATCCCTTTTTCCATTCTTTGCGCCGCTATCGCGTCAATGTATTTCGTATCTCGAAAAAAAGAAGCGATTTCCGGCGGAAGAATGCAACCCTTTCCGATTCGTTTTTATGCCGCGGCGCTGATGACCGGCGTTTCCGCGACCGTCTTTTTGACTGTAGACATTATTTTGGTCAAGCACTTTCTTCCGCCGGCGGCCGCCGGACAATATGTGCTTTTGGCTCTGGCCGGTAAAATCATTTACTTCCTCGGCAGTTTGCCAAACGCTTTTATGATTTCGCTGGTCAGCCGAGATCTGGGCATGAGGCGGGACACGAAAAGAAATTTCCGAATTATTTTCGGAGCCGTATTAGCGCTAACCTGCGTCGGATTTTTAATGATCGGGCCCTTCGGACGGATCATTGTTCCTCTGTTGTTTGGAAATAAAGCGGCGGCCATTCTCCCCTATCTTATTGAATACTCCGCCGCCATTGTTATGTTTACGCTGGCCAATTCATTTGCTGTCTATCATTTAGCCAAGAAGCAATACCTATTTCCGTCCGTTTCCTTTATTTTTTCCGTGCTTATGGCAATCGGCATTGCGGCAAATCACGGCGCGATTGGAGATGTCGTCAATGTTTTATTTATCGTAAGCGCCGCGCTTTTTGGAATAATGGCAATTCTGCATTTCAGCAACCCGCAATTGCCTTTTATCGGCCGTTTGTTTATTGATTTTAAAGACGCTTTCTTTTCCATTCCGCAGGCGATTTATCCGTCGCTTGATAAAAAAAGCATTTTGATTTTTAATTGGCGGGATACTCGGCACATTTTGGCCGGAGGCGCTGAAAATTATGTTTATGAGCTGGCCAAGCATTGGACTTATGTCGGCCATAATGTGACAGTATTCTGCGGCAATGACGGCCGAAGCCCGCGCCAAGAAATTATTGATGGAGTGCGGATTATCCGGCGCGGCGGATTTTACTTTGTTTATTTTTGGGCCTTCCTTTATTATTGGCTGCAATTCCGGGGAAAATACGATGTGATTATTGATTCGCAAAACGGCGTCCCCTTTTTCACGCCGCTGTACGCCAAAGAGCCGATTTATTCCTTGATGCACCATGTCCACCAGAAAGTATTTTGGCATTCTCTGCCCAAGCATCTGGCGTTCATAGCCAGTACTCTGGAAAAACATATAATGCCCCTAGCTTATCGCAACACTAAATTCATCACCGTTTCCGAATCAAGCAAACAAGCAATGAAAGATTTGGGCTTGGGGCGGGCCGGAATTGAAATCGTTTATCCGGGCATTGATTTGGCAGGTCTTGTCCCGGGCGATAAAAGCAAAACTCCCACCGTGCTTTATTTAGGAAGGCTTAAAGCCTATAAATCAATTGCTGTGCTTATTCGGGCGTTTGCCTCGGTGGCCGCGGCTATGCCCAGCGCTCGGCTCATTATCGCCGGATCCGGAGAAGAAGAAATTCATTTGAAAAACTTGACGCGCGATTTGACGCTCGGCAGCCAAATAGAATTTTTAGGAAAAGTGTCCGAAGTTGATAAAATCAATCTTTTGCAAAAGGCCTGGGTCTTTGTCAATCCTTCGCTGATGGAAGGCTGGGGCATCACCACTCTTGAGGCCAACGCTTGCGGCACGCCGGTAATCGCTTCGGATGTTCCGGGGCTGCGCGATTCGGTCAAAAATTCCAATACCGGATATCTCGTGCCTTACGGCGAGACCGAGGAGCTCTCCAATAAAATCATTGAACTTCTCCGCGATCAAGGAAAAAGAGAACAAATGTCCCGGCAAGCCTGCGATTGGGCCAAGCAATTTGACTGGGAAAAATCAAGCGAGCAATTTTTATCGGCAATTATTGAATAATAAATTTATGGAAAATTCTGCAAAACTCAAAGGGATTATACTTGCGGGGGGCCAAGGAACGAGACTTTATCCCCTAACTAAATCAATCAGTAAAGCATTTTTACCGGTAGGCGGCAAACCTATGATTTTATACGCGCTCATACAATTAGTAGATGCGGGTATAAAAGATATTATCGTAATAATTCAATCCAATTGTATTGCTCAATGCAAGGAAATTCTGCGCGACGGGAAACATCTTGGAATAAATAATATTCAATATGTTCCGCATCCTCTGGAAAGTAAGGGTATGGCTCACGCCATACAGTTGGCGGAGCCGTTTATTCGCGAGGGTGAAAAAATTGTTTCAACTTGCGCTGATGTAATTATAGAGAATGGCATCAAAGACGCGGTTAATGATTTTATTTCGCAATCAAAAGGAGCGAGAATAGCGGCATTTGAAATGAAAGATACTGCCGGATTCGGTTTTTTGGAATATGAAAAAGACATAATTACCAATTATCCCCCCAAGGATAAATACCGGCATGAACGCGGCATTGTGGAATCAGGCACCTATATGTTTCATTTTGATGTATTTGATAAAATCAAGAAAATGCCGATTCCCAAAAAAAAGGAATCGGATATAAGAGATTTGTTTAATTATTACATTAAAACGGGTAACCTTTATTTTAGCGTAGTGGACGGATGGTGGTCTGATATCGGAAACAGCCTGGAAGAATATGAGAACGCCAACAAAAGATATGAAAGAAAATAATAAATATCAAATAATTATTTTGGGAGCGGGAATGGCCGGTTTAAGCGCGGGTATTACCCTTAAACGGGCCGGTTTTAATACTCTTATTTTGGAAAAGGAAAAATATCCAGGAGGTCTTTTTTCTTCTTCCGCCGCGGGGGGATGCGATTTTGATTTCGGCCCGAAAATTCTTCTACTTGATAAGTCGCCTCATAAAGAAGAAATTTTATCTTATCTGAAAGGAAATTTTGAAAATTACCCGGTGGATGAAAGCGTCTATCTTTCTAAATACGGTCTCCTGCCGTTTCCGCTCCAAAGACATCTTATCGCTTTGCCTGACGAAGAGAGAGAAAGAATAATAGAAAGTTTAAAGCGATCTCAAAGTCATCCGAAAGACTCACACAGCTTTGAGGATTGGCTTATCAATAATTACGGCGAATATTTTGCTAAAGAAATTCTTATACCCTACGAAGAAAAAAAGTGGCAAATCAGCCTTAATAAAATGGATTACCGCTGGGCGCTAAAAAGACCGGTGCGCGTCAATTTGAGCGAGGTTTTAAGAGGATCTAAAGAGCGTCTACCGCCCGATCGATCCTACTATTACCCCAAAAAGGGCAATATTTCCGAGCTCACCAAAACTATGGCGAAAGAAGCCGGTGAAATAATCTTCAATCAAGAAATAACTTCGATTGAGCCGGATAAAAAAAGGATCATTTCCAAGGGCGGAGAGTATTACTATGACTATCTCATTTCCACAATTCCCATTGACTATATTGTTAATTCAACGGAACCTATTTCGAAAGAAATAAAAAAAGAAAGCGCTTCAAAACTCAAGCATTTAAGCATCGCCGTGTTTAATTTGGTGTTTAAGGGCAATTTTAATTTGAAAGGGACGGCTATCTATTTTCCGGAAAGAGAGTTTATTTTTCGCCGGGTTTCGGTTTTAGAAAATTTGTGTCCCGCTTTAAAAAGAAAGGGCGAGACTCCCATATCAGTTGAGGTTTCTCTGAGTCCCGACAAAAAAATTGATATGGATCGGCTTTACAAAACGATCCTGGCGGATCTTAAAAAAATTGGCCAGTTCTCAGAAATGGGAGATCCGATCTATTCTGACATATTAAAGGTTGGCTTCGCTTACCCTCTTCAAGTGAGAGGACATTATAATCATATTGCGAATATTCACAGATATTATGCTTTGCGCGATATCTATCATTGCGGCCGAGGCGGAAGTTTTGAATATTACAACGGAGATGAAGCCTACAAACATGGCGTTGAGACGGCCTTAAAAATGATCAAGAGAATAAATTATAAGAACAATATGCTAAAGAAATTAACTTTGACTGTCGGTTTGCCTTCCTATAAAAGCGGGCCGTCCATTATTGAAACGGTTAAGAGCATTAGAGCGTCCGAAGGAGTCGATGATTTTAAAATAATGATCTCCGTCGATGGCCCCACAATGGACAAAGAGATTGAGCAAAAATTGCTGGAAGTGGAGGGCGTGAAAATAATTCATAATCAAGAAAGGCAAGGTCAGACCGCCCGCAATAAACAGATTGCCGAACTCACCGAGACAGACTTGCTAATTATGACTCAAGATGATGTGAGATTTAAACCGGATGCGATAAAAAAAATAGTTAAGGCGTTTCAAGATGATTTTGAATTAACAATGGCGGCGCCTAAAATAGAGCCGCTCCCGCCTGAAACTTTTTTTGAAAAAATTATTCACACCGGAACAAGGATTGTTTATCGAGTCACAAAAAAATGGAACAAAGGGGATAATTATCTAGCATCAATAGGAAGATGTCTTGCTTATAGAACAGAAATGGTGAAAGGATTTGAGGTAGATGATAAAATAATCAATTGCGACGCTTATTATTATTTTGAAAATAAAAGATTGGCCGGCAACTTCAGATATCTTGATAATGCTATCGCTTATTACCGGTCTCCCCAAAATATGGCGGATCACCTCAAGCAAGTGAGAAAATTCGTGGTTTCCGAAAAAGAATTGACCAAATACACGATAATGGATCTAAATAACGAATATCGCATGCCGCGCGTTGCTTTTCTTAAAGTGTTATTTTTAGAATTTCTTATTCATCCGATTTTAAGCATTTCATATGCAGTTGTTTCTATATACGCCAGAACCCAATCAAAAAAATTCTATAAAGAGGTAACCCGTTTTTGGGAAGTGGACGCGTCTACAAAAAAATTATGAATTATAAAAAAACAGTGACAATAGGCATACCGGCGCATAATGAAGAAGCGAATATAAAAAATTTGCTAAACGCTATTTTGGCGCAAAAACAGGAAAATTTTACATTGGAAAAGATTATCGTTATTTGTGATGGATGTACTGACGCAACAGAAGAAAAAGTCAAAGAATTTTCAAAAAATCATTCGGTGGTGGAAATTGCGGCAGATGGGCAGCGAAAGGGAAAAGCCCAAAGACTCAATGAGTTATATCGCGCCAATGCAAGCGATATTATTGTTACTCTTGATGCGGATATCATTTTAGCCGCGGCTGATACGATAGGCGAGTTGATTAAAAAAATAAGCGATGAATATGTTGTCGCGGGTGCTAATTTCCAACCGTTTAAAGGCAAAACGATATTTGAGAAATTTATAAATGCCGGAGATGCTTTATGGTATGAGATAAGAAAAAACATCAGGGGCGGCGACAGTGTCTACAATAGCGCCGGTTGCGCCGTAGCGCTAGAGAAATATTTTGCAAAATCTATTTTCTACCCCAAAGACACTATTTCTGATCAAGTTTATTTGTATCTTTCGGTTAAATCAAAAGGTGAAAATTTCTTTTTTTCTGAAAAAGCCGTGGTTTTATACCGAAATCCAAGCTCACTGAGAGATTTTTTATCAATGAATTCTCGTTCTCAATTTGGCAGGCAAGTTGCGGGAAAATATTTTGGCGATCTTTCAAGCAATGAATACAGACTCAATAATGTTAACAAGAAAGGGATTTTATTAAAGATGTTTACGACAAAGCCATTTTACACTTTTTTGGGCGCAATATCTTTATTCGCGCTTAAATTTATTCCAGTCGCAGAAAAGAAAATTTATAAAGATGGTCTTTGGGATACGCTAAAATCCACGAAAAACATTTAATATGAAAAAGGAAATCTTATTTTTTATAAAGAGAAATATCCTTTCGGGACTCTATCAGATTGGCCGATTGTTTGGTTTGAATAAAAACGCCGTCAGCATTTTATGTTATCACGGCATTTCCGAGAATTCGGAAAAACATTCCATAAACAGAAGAGACTTTAAAAGCCAAATTAAGAAAATTTTCAAGCATGCCAAATTTATAAGCATGGATGAAGCTGTCGGCATATTGGACGGAATGGAAATAAACAGTCCGGCTGTCGTTTTAACCTTTGACGATGGATTTGCAAATCTTATAGATATTATGCCTATTATCAGAAAATATAATATCAAGCCGGCCGTGTTCGTTTTATCCGAGCCGGAATATGCGGACGGAACAGAGTTAAATAACCAAGAAAAACTCCTGACCGTTGAAGATATTAAAAATCTGCGCGATAACGGCTGGACAATAGGATGCCATAGCGCAACCCACGCGGATTTATCCGCCTTAAATCAAGCGGAATTAAAAAAACAAATTATTGCCTCTAAATTTCATCTTGAACGCAAACTGGGATTCAAAATAGATTATTTTGCGTATCCGAAAGGATCCTTTAATGAAAACATAATTAATGTCGTTAAAGAGGGAAACTATAAAGCGGCTTTTTCCATTTTACCCGGATGCATAACGAAAAAATCAAATAGATGGATTATGCCAAGAACAGTAATTGATAATTCGCATCACATTGATGATTTCCCGGCTGTTTATAGCCCGACTAGTTTTTTTATAAGAAAAATTACTAACCGTTTTAAAATTTGGGATAAATTTTTTAATGTTTAATTTATGAATAATAAAAAAACAGTGACAATAGGCATACCGGCTCATAATGAAGAGAAAAATATAGCGAAGCTATTGGATTGTATTCTTGGGCAAAAAAAAGATCTTTATAGGCTGGAAAGATTAATTGTCGCCTGCGATGGATGCACGGACAATACTGCTGAAATTGTAAAAAGCTATATGGAAAGATATGATTTGGTTGAGATAATTGATGATGGCAGAAGATTAGGACAAGCGGGACGGCTAAACGAATTTTATAAAATCAATACAAGCGATATTTTTATTACATTTGATGCCGATGTTGTTCTGGGAAGCGATTTCGTTATTGATGAAATCGTCAAATCATTCACTAGGCCGAATATCGGGCTGGTAGGCGGCTGCGATGCGCCGGCGACGCCTCAAAATTTTCTGGAAAAGATAGCCGTGGCCTGGGTAAATGCTTGGGACGAGGCTAGGCATGGATTCAACTACGGAGACACGGTTCACAATCACCATGGTTGCGTGTCAGCCATTAGCGGAAGGATTACAAATAAGGTGGAAATTCCCCTCAATATCATTGCGAATGATCAGTTTCTTTATCATATGGTAAAAAAGCTGGGATACAATTTCCGCTTTGCTAAAAATGCGGTCGTATATTACAAGGTGCCTGATAATTTCAAAGATTATTTTATCCAATCAGTGAGGTTTATCACTATTAAAGACAGAATTTTTGAATTTTTTGGCAATGAGATAGAGAAAGAATATCACATACCATCCAAAATTAAGCACAAAGCTTTAATCAAGGTTTTTTTTAAAAAACCATTTTCTTTGATCGCCGGCATATTTTTGCAAATGATTATCAGAGTGGTCAAAAATAGATTCAAAGAAGAATATAAAAATGGCGTATGGAAGACTGCCGAATCATCAAAATGGAATCAATCCTATGAAATCATCAAACATTAAAATATCGGTAGGCATACCGGCGCATAATGAGGAAGAAAATATTGCGCCGCTTATTGAAGCGTTGAAAACGCAGATAATAACGCGCGGCCAAATCGCCGAGATTATTGTAATTTCCGATGGAAGTGCCGACCGCACCGCGGAGTGCGTGCGCTCGGTGACTGATGAGCGCGTCCGGCTCGTCGTCTGGGAGCGCCGCGAGGGTCTCAACCGCGCGCAAAATAAAATTGTTTCGGAAGCAAAAGGCGATATCCTTATCATCTTAAATGCGGATGTTTTGCCGGCGAACGATGTGTTCATACAAGAAATTATCGCGCCTATACTCAATGACGCTCGCGTAGGACTTGTAAGCGCTGACATGATAGCCGCCAAACCATTAGGTGTATTTGAAAAAACAATCGCAAACAGCTATGCTTTTAAGAATAGAATATACAAAGCATTGCGCGACCAAGACAATATTTACCTCTGCCACGGGCAAGCCAGAGCTTTTTCTCGCGCTTTTTATGCGCAGATGCATTGGCCGGACGAATTTCCCGAAGACGCGTACTCGTACATTATGTGCCTGCGGAAAGGATTTGCATTTCGCTTTGCTCCCGGCGCGCAGATATTGTTTCGCTGTCCGCAGACTCTGTCCGATCATTTACGGCAAAGCGGGCGTTTTATTGACGGAAAAGAGAGGTTGATGCAGAGTTTTTCCGCATCGTCCATTCGCCCGCATTATCACATTCCTTTGCCGCTTTTTTTCAGTGAACTTGCGAAAGCACTAGCCAAGCATCCGTTTCTCACGGTAGCATATTTATTTATTTTGGCATTTGTGCGTATGAGTGGCTGGCGGCCGTCCCATGCTTCGCGATATGAAATTTCCAAATCATCAAAAAAGATTTTAGTATGAAAAATTTTTCTATCACCGTAGCGATAAGCGCGCTGAATGAGGCGCATAATATTACCGCCTTTTTGCGGTCCGTGCTCTTGCAAAAAGAAGAGGGATTTGTGCTGGAAAAAATTTTAATAATTTCCGACGGTTCAACTGATCAGACTGCGAAGCTGGCAAGAAATTTTAATTCTGATAAAA
>Ga0209541_10006794_pt1 | contig 19403 bp, 17 predicted proteins | sample RifCSPlowO2_01_FD_184027 | JGI IMG/M metagenome (GOLD analysis project Ga0209541, IMG submission 184027) | Groundwater microbial communities from Rifle, Colorado - Rifle CSP2_plank lowO2_0.1 (SPAdes) (version 2) | ecosystem: Environmental > Aquatic > Deep subsurface > Groundwater | place... | reverse complement strand
CTACGATTGTCTTTTTGTTTCCGTTTTCCATAAGCTTAAAACGTTAATTGGTTCGAGAGAAGTATACCACAGTAGCGACCTATCCCTTGAAAGGGTATTCGGTTGTCATTCCCGCGAAGGCGGGAATCCAGAGTATTGTGTTAAGCCCTAGATTCCCGCATACGCGGGAATGACAGAAGTGGTTATCCCGTAAAGGGATAGGTCGCAAAAAAATACTGTTTGACAATATAACTTATAACATGTTACAATACCAAAAGATAATTTTCCGAGAGAACTGTCCTTAATGAAAACCTTTTAAAACGAGGAGGACTATTGAACGCTAAAGAGTTACTTGAAACATTGAAGGGACAATTGTCGCCACTGTACACCCAACCTATTGCTACCGGAGGGCATGATCTGCCCCACGTGGTACGGGTTGCGGAAATGTACCCTCAAATCCGTTTTTTGGTGCCCGACGTTAACGAGACGCTATACCAAATCGCGGCGTGGCTTCATAACATCGACCGCGTCCCTCATCTTCAGAAGGGCGCTATAAGACTAAGGGGTCTGAAGGCAGTCCTTTATGAATATCTGAACCCAAGCGACCTGACAGCGGAAGATAAAAGTTTTGTTGTTGATGCCGTGTTGCAACACAGCAAGAAAAAAGACGAGCCAGACGATAGCCCGCTCCTTAGGGCACTGCGGATTGCCGACAAGTGGAGTCGAATTGATGTCTTGGGTATCACCTCCGGCATCGCATGGCTTGGAGGAGAACTACCCCTCTACCACATCGAAAAGCCTTTTGTTTATGGGTCAACGGCGGAAGGTGAATGGAAAACCCATTACGGAAACTTTTTCCGGATTATTGAGTGGTACGCAATGTATAAAGATATCCGAAAATTGGTTGCGCGTAACCCGTATGGGTTTCGAGAAATACTCTTCTTTGTGCGAGCTTGGGGACGTGCCATAGCGGCCGCGCACAATGTCACAAATACTGTGGAGGAAGACTTGCGTAAATGCCTCGGAGATTACTATAAGGCATGGCCACCTAATTAGAATGGAAAACACGTATTACCCACCACCTTGATTACACTAAGGTGGTTTTTTTGATTATGCTAATGTCATTGCAAAACAAAAAGAAATATGCCAAAATTTGGCTCTAATTCCATGCTTAAACGTAAAAAACCCGCCAAACAAAAAGACATCCAAGCCGAAGCGTTAAAAGACCTATACCGCGTGGCGACTGTCTGCAGAATGTGTAAAAGTTTAAATCTTTTTCTATATCTTGACTTGGGATTTACACCCCACGCGGACCAATTCAGAACGGCGCTTGAACTTGATATCCCTGAAATTTTTTACCCTCTCCGTGTTTTGATGTGCGAAAATTGCGGACTTTCTCAACTAAGTCATGTCGTCAACCCAAAAGTTCTCTACCAATTTGACTACCCTTACGAACAATCAATGACTAGAACGGGTCAAGCCCATTGGGACAGTTTCGCGGAATATGTCGTTGACAACCTCAAGCTGAAAAAGAATGATGTCGTTGTTGATATCGGAAGCAATGTCGGCACGCTCCTAGAATCTTTCAAAAAGTTGGGAATGAAAACTATCGGGATTGACCCAGCGCCAAATATTGTTGAAATCGCGAACAAAGAACACGGCATTAAAACTATCTGTGATTTTTTCGGCATGAAGAGCGCCAAGAAAGTCAAAAAACTTGTCGGACCGGCGAAGGTAATCGTCGGAACCAATGTATTCGCGCATATTGATGATTTGGATGAAGTGATGCGAGCGGTAAAATTCATGCTAAAGAAAAACGGGGTATTCATCTTTGAATCGCCATATTTCAAGTATCTTGTGGAATCACTGGAATACGACACGATTTATCATGAACATCTGTCATATCTTTCCGTAAAGCCCCTCGTCCCGTTTTTTGCCAAATTCGGCATGGAGGTATTCATGATACAAGAAACCCATATTCACGGGGGCTCTTTCCGAGTGTTCGTCGCCATGATTGGCTCTCGACTTATCGACGCAAGCGTCCCAAAATTTCTCCGCGCTGAAAAAAAATCCAAACTTCACGAAAAAGAAACAATGCTACAATTTGCCGAACAAGTGAGACGTAATCGGGATGAATTAATGACTGTCATCGAAAAACTGCTGCATCAAGGAAAAAAGGTGGCGGCGGTAAGCGCTCCGGCAAAAGGCATGACTCTCTTAAATTACATAGGCATATCCAACCGACACATCAGACTTATCTCGGAAAAAGCCCGCTTGAAAATCGGGCGTTTCGCCCCCGGAGGACATGGCGGAGGCCATATTCCTGTAGTTTCCGATGATGACCTTGTCAAAGAAGGAGTGGATTACGCGCTACTTCTGGCATGGAATTTCTCCAAGGAAATCATCGATAACCTAAAGGATTTTAGCAACAAAGGGGGTAAATTCATTATACCGATTCCCTCTCCACGCATTGTGGAAGCGGACGAATACAAAAAAGTGAATCTCATTAGTCCCGCTTAGAAGTAAGAACTGCTAACGGGATTTAGAGAATATAAGTCAAGACATCTATAACTGTGAATTACGAAACTCACTTTCCGCGGAGAGAAGCCCCTCCCGCGCGCCTTGTCCGGACGGGAGGCAAGCGGGAGGGGTTTCTCGGAGCGGGAGTTTCGTAATTCACAGTCTATAAGAGAATAGTTTGGACGGTAATTAAATTATGCTAGACCTAAAAAACAAAAAAATACTCGTTCTAGGCGGTAGCGGATTTATGGGTTCACACGTAATACGGACGCTTGAAAAACACGGCGTTCCGAAAGAGAGCATTTTTGCTCCCTCTTCCAAGGAATGTGATTTACGAAAATTGGACGATTGCGTGAAAGCGGTAAAGGGAAAAGAAATTGTTTTTGACTGCGCCGCGCGTCCCGGAGACCTCTCTCTTCGAGGAAAAATTCCCGGGGAGCTCTTCTACGATAATCTTTTAATGGGAATAGAACTTCTTGAAGCGGCACGACGAGAAGGAGCGCAAAAAGTCATCACTGTTGGAAGCATTATGGAATACCCCGAGGGCGCTAGTGTGCCGTTCCGAGAAGATACGCTCTGGAACGGTCTGCCTTTAAAAACAAGTATCCCCTACGGCTTGTCGAAACGGATTGTCGCCCTGCAGGGAGAATTGTATCGGCGCCAGACGGGATTTAATTCAATTCATGTAATTCTCACGAATTCCTACGGACCGGGCGAAAAGTTTTCGAGTGGTTATATGGTTCCCTTACTCATAGAAAAAATTATGAACGCGAAAAAACGCGGTGAAAAAAAAGTGGACGTATGGGGAACGGGGCGAGCGACGCGCGACCTGATTTACGTCGAAGACACAACCGAAGGAATCGTCCGAGCGGCAGAATCTTATGATGAAACGCTACCCCTAAATATCGGCTCCGGAGTTGAAATTTCGGTGCAAGAACTGGTAACATTACTCTGTTCCCTTATTGGATTTGAGGGCACGACACGCTTCGACACGACAAAACCGGAAGGAGAACTGAAACGTTTTTTGGATGTCAATCGGGCCCGCGACTTGATAGGATTCCAAGCTAAAACTACGCTTCGGGAAGGACTCAAAAAGACAATTGATTGGCATAACGAGTACCCAAAATAATTTTTATGGAAAAAGAATTATCCGTCGTGATTCCCACGTATAACGAAAGAGAAAACCTACAAATTCTTCTTCCTAAAATCCTAGACGTATTCAAGAAAAATCAGTTGGACGGAGAAATAATAATCGTTGATGACCGAAGCCAAGACGGTTCTTTTGAATATCTTACCGAGCAAACAAAATTAATTCCGGAACTAAAAGTCATTTTCAGAAATCCGCCTCGGAGTCTTTCCGGCGCGTGGTTTGACGGGTTTGTCGCCGCAAGTAAAAAAAATGTGGCGAGCATGGATGCGGATTTGTGCTACGACCCCGAAGTTTTGCCTATAATGCTCGAAAAAATGAAGGCTTTTGATGTGGTAGTCGGGTCAAGATATATAGACAACAGATTTACCCTCATGAAAGGCAAACCTGTTTTCTTAGTATATTTAAGCATTGTTGGCCAATTTATTGCTCGGATGGTAACAGGACTTGCCGTGTACGATACCTCAAGCGGTTTTCGGATGTTTAAAAAGACTATTTTTAACGCTATCAAGGGAAAATTAAAAGTACAGGGTAATACTTTCTTGATAGAATTTTTATACTATGCGAAGAAAAGCGGAGCAAGGATGACAGAAATTCCCATCGAATACGGGGAAAGACTTTACGGGACCACGAAATTAAAAATATCGAGAGAGGGTTTTAGATATCTTGGATTTATTATTGGAACCTTATTAAGACATCTCCCGCTTTTCCGAAAAAGCGGGGATGGCGGCACTACGAATGCCGCTCATGCGAATAATACCCTACGTGGGCGATCTTTATTTAAAATCATTTCGGTAATCGGTCTATGCGCGCTTCTGCTATTTTCACTGATAAGGCTCTGCGGAAACATAAATCGTTTCGGCAACGACGGCATCCAGAGAGATTTTTCGGTGTATTACACGGCCGGTCAAAGCTTTAACGCGGGTTTCCCACTTTACAAAAACGGCATAGTTAGAGACCCGCCAATTTGGGACGGAAACGCCAGTTATACTCATAGCCGTTTTGTTTATCCGCCTTTGATAGCCGTGCCTTTCGGATTAATGGCTAGCGTTATGACCTATGGAGTAGCGAAATTTTTTTGGATATATTTTTCTTTGGCGTGCTTATTGGCGTCAATCCTTATTACCATCCGCGCGTTAAAACTCAAGCTTTGTTTGTGGCAATATCTGGTAATAGCCATCTATGCTTCTCTGTTTTTTCCATTACTAACTTTTATCGCGCTTGGCCAAATAGACGCAGTTACTCTTCTACTGGCGCTAATCGCCATAAGTTTGGTCATCAATCACAATCGGCGGGAAATAGCTTCTGGATTTATTTGGGCATTTGCCATTCTTATTAAATTACATTTAGGTATCGTTGTTTTGTTCTTTATTTTAAGAAAACAATGGAAAATCCTTACGGGATTTATCCTCGGCGGTGTAACCATTATTATCTTAACCGCTCTGTTTCTAGGACCGAACGCTTTGGGTGATTATCTGACCAAAGAATTTCCCCGCATAGTTCGATATAGCGGGGAAAACGGCACACCGGAAATGAGATTACCCAAGAGTGAACTTGAAAAGTATTATAAAGAAAATGGACAAGGTCACACAGGCGGCTTGATAAAGGATGGTCAATGGTTTAAAGATGTTAAAATATCTTTTTCTCCAAACGCTTCTCTTCCCCGCTTTATCATATTTCGAATACAAGACATAAATAAGAACTGGGAAATTTCTCCCATGTCGGTTTCTCTTACATTATTGGCGCTCTTTTTGCCAATCGCCTATTTTGGCTTAAAAAAAATTCGAACAATAAATCCTATATTCTCACCTCAACAGGAATTTTTGTATTGGTACGCTGTTCTGACGATTTTCCTGTTACTCAGTCCCTTAACATGGGCAATGAATATGATATGGCTCATACCGCTCGCGGTCTTGGCTATCGGGCGTAACCCGTGGTCAAGCGATAAAATGCACCTCATTCCGTGGCTCCTGCTCGTAGTCGCTCTTCTGCTCGCTTTCGTACCCGATTGCATGTATTTGGGTTGGCGAAATTTTGAAGCGCCGTCCGCGGCATGTAAAATGTTGGATTCCTCCAAATATACCCTCTCCGAACTGTTTATTGTTGTATCAATCTGGCTTCAAATCGGAGGTCTGTCCTTGTTTGATAAAATCAAACAACCGCAAAATCATACCCCGGAGAAAACGGAAGCGTAACAATACCAGAACTTAAACAAAAGAATTCAGACCAAACTTGTAAGTTCCCGATAAATTTACGTTATTTTTTAACATATATAACGTAACCGCCAACCGTAGCGTCCATTATGTATCGATTATCCAGCACCCGTTGTCCTTCTTTGATAAAATGGTCATTTCGAGTGCTCACGATCACATCGGGAGGCTCTGACGGTAAAAGGGTGTTTGTGCCGAAAAGCGGCATACCCGTTAGCTCAAAGGTATTGAAACGCTTATCCGTATTAACGGAAACCGACACGTCAAGCGCATTCAAAAAACTGATGGACTTGTCGGGAAACTTTTCATTGACATATCGGGCTACCGGCAGACCGGCGTCCGATGAAAAAATATCGGCCACGGAAAATAACTGAATAAACTGGATAGTGATAAGTACTCCAATAAAAACACCGACCATCCGCTCTGACGAAACAGTAAAATTACTCCACCGCTCCTTCACCCACAATGCCAATTGCTCACATGAATATGGCAACAAAAAAAGAATAAGTAGCTCCGCTATTAAAACATACCTGAGCCATCCGGGACTGCGGAGATAATACAGAAAGGCCAAAATGGTGTAAATAGTAGTGAAGTTGTAAACAAATCGTAACCGGCCTTCTTTAATCAAATACCGAGCGAACAGGATAATCAAAAAAAGCAGTCCAAAGTAGATTAAGGTCGTTGAATGGAAAATAGTAGAGAGATTGCGAACCACATTATCGTAAATTGAAGAACTGTAGGGGTTAGAATAAAATGTTCCAATACTACGCCATGTTTCAAGAACAAAAGGTTCCTTGACGACAAAAAATATCCAGCCGATACCTGCCGGAATCATGCCAACTGCAACCAAGCAGAGTCTTTTTAAAAAATTTCTCCAACTTGCGCGTTCAAGCAAAAGAGTTAAAAAAACCGTCGGAATAATCAAACCAAAAACGGACGGTTTGGCGACCACCGCCAGTCCCCACAAAATTCCCGCCAAAAAGAAATGCTGACGAGCGACCACGCAATAGAACCCGACAAGCAGGAAAAAAAATCCGGGAATCTCCCCAACCACGGTCCGGCCACTGCCATAAAACGAGGCGAAGGAAACGATAAGTAAAAGAACCAAACTCGCCTGCCGTGTTCCGAACATTCGCCGTCCCAAAAAAAACAGAGTCGTGAGCGCGGCCAAAATCCACAACAACATAAAAACTCTGGCTTGGTACAAACCGTAACCAAAAAGCTTGAAAAACGCCGCGAGAGAAACGGTAACGGGATAACCGGTTGATTGTATGAGATGCGGAAACGCGTAAAACGTATCGGGTGCTATTTGAGGCGAAAGCGCGCCATACATCAGAAAACTTCTCGCGATATCAATTGAAACCGATTCGTCAGTCCAAAGCTTCGGCTTGGTAACAAGAGTTGAAATGGAAAAGACAATTACAAAAACCAGTGAGCATAAAAAAATAATTGCTGAACCATTGCCCGAAAGAAAACTTGGAAACGTCCTTTGTTGTGGGAACTCCTTAAACACCGTGTAATGATAAGTAAAAAAACCCTCTCGCGCAATATAATTATTGTTTTCTTCTGTGAATTACGAAACTCGGTTTTCGCGAAGAGAAGCTCTTCCCGCGCGCCTTGACCGGACGGGAGGCAAGCGGGAAGGGCTTCTCGAAGCGCGAGTTTCGTAATTCACGGGTTCTTGATTTTTACGCCCTAAAGTGAAATGATAGAACTCTCTGGTTTTCATAACGCCATGGCGACTTTCAACAACAAAACAATCCTGGTATGTGGGGGGGCCGGCTTCATCGGCTCAAATTTTATTCACTACATTTTGGAGAATTACCAGAAGGTTAAACTGGTTAATCTGGACAAACTTACATATTCGGGAAACCTTGATAACCTGAAAGATATTTCGAAAGACAGGCGTTATGGTTTTATCAAAGGCGACATCGCGGACGAAAAAATAATCACCAAAGTTTTCAAAAAACATAAACCTGACTACGTAATTAACCTCGCTGCTGAAACTCACGTTGACCGAAGTATCCATGTCGGCGCTTTGGAGTTTATAAAAACCAACATACAAGGTGTCTTCAACATTCTTGAAGCGGTTAAACAAAATAAAAAAATTATAAAATATCTTCAGGTTTCTACGGACGAAGTGTTTGGCACGCTCTCACTCGATTCAAAAGAAAAATTTAATGAGAAAACCGCTTTTGACCCTAATGTTCCTTATGCCGCCACCAAAGCGGGCGGCGACCTTCTCTGCAATGCCTACCACACAACATGGAAAGTCCCCGTGGTGGTTACTCACTGCTCAAATAACTACGGACCCTATCAATACCCCGAAAAATTAATTCCGTTTTTCACGGTACGAATGCTTGAAGGAAAAAAACTGCCTCTCTATGGGGACGGTAAAAATGTCCGCGATTGGATTTACGTGATTGACCATTGCCGAGCGCTGGAATTGGTGCTTCTCAACGGAGTTTCTGGCGAGGTATATAATATCGGAGCGGATAATGAGCTATCTAATCTGGAGATTGCCATGATGATTGCAAAACAATTCGGTAAGGGAAAAGAAAGCTTTGAGTTCGTCCCCGACCGCCCCGGACATGACCGCCGTTACGCCATTGACTCGGCAAAAATAGAAATGGAACTCGGCTGGAAAACGGTTTACTCATTTGAGCGGGCTTTTCAAGAAACGGTAAAGTGGTATAAAAACAACACAGTGTGGATTAAAAAAATCCAAAAGAAAACCGGCGTTTTTAATCCGCACATTGACCTCTGGAAAAAACATAACTTAAAACCGGCAATTAAAAACTAGTAACTAACCACTAACTATCATGAAAGGAGTAATACTAGCCGGGGGCCTCGGCACGCGCCTTTATCCCCTAACCAAAATCACCAATAAGCACCTCCTGCCTGTTTACGACAAACCGATGATTCTTTACGGTATTGAAACGCTCAAGCGTTCGGGTATATCGGAAATCATGATTGTGTGCGGGCGTGAACACGCCGGACATTTCATGAACTTTCTCGGCTCGGGCAAAGAATACGGCGTCAAACTTTCCTACGCCATTCAGGATAAAAATAACGGCGGTATTTCCGACGCTCTCCTGTACGCGGAAGACTTTGCCGACAGGGGTAGCGTATCGGTTATTTTGGGGGACAACATTTTTGAGAATGATTTTTCCAAAGCTGTTTCTTCTTTCAAAAGCGGCGCTATGGTGTTCTTCAAAAAAGTCCCCGACCCGGAGCGCTTCGGCGTGCCAGTTTTTGACACTACCGGTAAAAAACTTTTGAATATTGAGGAAAAACCCAAAAACCCGAAGTCAAATTACGCTCAAACCGGTTTTTACATATACGATTTCAAAATTTTTTCTCATATCAGGAGGATCAAACCGTCGGCTCGAGGCGAACTTGAAATCACCGACGCCAACAATATGTATCTTGAAAGCGGTAAACTGGGTTTCTCTTTCGTATCGGGTTTTTGGCTTGATGTCGGAATGTTCGACTCCCTGCTTGAAGCGAGCCTGATTATCGCCAAAAGAGCGGGAAGGAAGTTATGAAACGCTTTCCTAAAACACTTATAACGGGCGGCAACGGCATGGTCGGCTCATATGCTAACTTTGGTACAAAACTTTCCAAAGGTGAACTTGACGTAAGTAATCTGTCCGCGGTAATGACAGTTGCAAAAAAATATCGTCCAAAAGTAATTCTGCATCTGGCCGCCCTTACCGACCTCGACTACTGCGAAAAAAATCCGGCTGAGACGTATCTGGTAAACAGCGTCGGCACCTATAATGTGGCGTTAACCGCGCGCGAGGTCGGTGCGAAACTTGTATATATCTCCACTGCCGGTATTTTTGACGGCCAGAAAAAGGGTTTTTATCGTGAAAGCGACCTGGGCAACCCCCAAAATCACTACGGGCATTCAAAGTACTTGGGAGAGAGTGCTGTCCAAAATATTCTCAATGATTATATTATTGCCCGTGTCTGCTGGATGTTCGGCGGCGGACCGACAAAAGACAAAAAATTCGTGGCAAAAATTATCACACAGTTCTATAAACCCGAAATTAAGGCGCTTGAGGACTCTTGGGGTTCTCCTACCTATGGTAAAGACCTGGTCGGCGCCCTAAAAAAACTTATCGCTAAGGACGCACGAGGTATTTATCACCTGGCCGGTAAGGGTAGAGGCTCTCGTTATGATGTCGCGAAACTTATCGTACAAAACATGAAATCGGATGTAAAGGTAATTCCTGTTAAATCAAGCTTTTTTAAGTTGCCCGCAAAACGAGTCGGAAACGAAGCGCTTATATCAAAAGTAAAACTGATGCGTCCGTGGCGGGAGGCACTCGTGGAGTATTTGGAAACAGAATGGAAACCCACCCTTAAAAAGGTTACTTTGAACTCCTAAAAATCCGCCGCCCCAAATACTTGAAGGATTCGGCCATACCCGCAAGACCGTAACGAATGCTCCGCCGAAGATTGATGGAAGAAGCCTCCTTGAAATATCGGCATGGCACGGGAATATCCCCGACACGAAACGAGTGTTCCGTAATGGCAAAAAGTATCTCCGTGTCAAAAACGAAATCATCCGAAAATTTTTGAAAATCAATCGTCTCCAAAACTTTTCTGGAATACGCTCGCATTCCGGTATGCCACTCAGACAAATTGTAACCGGTAACAATGTTGTACCAAAGAGTCAATAAACGATTAGCCGCGTACTTGTAGGGAGGCATACCGCCACCGAGCGTTTCGTGCCGACTCCTAACACGGGACCCGAGCATGACGTCAAAATATCCGTCGCTTATAAATTCAACGAAATATTTTATGAGTTTCGAATCGTATTGATAATCCGGATGAAGCATCACCACGATATCGGCGCCTCGTTCGAGCGCCATCGCATAGCAAGTTTTCTGATTACCACCGTAACCCTTGTTCCTTTCGTGCTTGTAAACAATAAAGGGTTTCGTGATTTTTGACTTTAACCTCTCCGCCACGACAACCGTATTATCCCGGCTCATATCATCAACCAAAATAAATTCGCTGACCGAATCCATCGGCACATCGGCGATAGTTTTTTCAAGCGTTGACTCCGCGTTGTAGGCCGGCAAGACAACTATAACCTTTGGATTTTTCATCCCGTTAAAAAATTAATTTTGTAAATTTAGTAAAAACTTAACAGTAATTAACAGGGTAATTAGAAAATTGTAATAAATTGGGCAGTCAATTTTTTAACGGGACATGTCCCTTTTATTATAACTCTTCAAATCCCGTTAGAAGTTCTCACCTCTAAGTGGGACTAAGGAATTCATTACGGAAGTATAACAAAAAAGAAAACCGACGAACAATAATAAACTTTTCTAAGATTTCCAAAGCAACTTCCAAAATTTACGACAGATATTTACATGATACACATGTCGCTCCCACTCCAAACGCCACGGCATACGCTTGCCTCGGCAAAAAACCAGATTCTTTAGGAATCGGGCAACATACAAAAGTGAAATCTTAAAATTCTCCGCGGAGGACATGAACCATCCCCATAAAGAAATTTTGCCGCGGCGGACCGCTTCAAGTTCAATATAGTGCTGCCATTTTCTCCGATGAAAGGCGGGGTCTGGATTAAACGGTACCAACATAAAATTTTTAAGCTTAAACACCGGAGATTCCGACTTGACTTCAATTTTTTCGTGAATAATTTTTATAAAACCATTCACGGAGCGACGATGAAAAAAACGCATTTGTCTTGCCGGATAAGTCGTTGCACAATCGATAAGTTCTCCGTTTATAGTGTATTTTCTTGGCACCCAAAAAGCGGCGGGGTGACCGGAAGAAACAATGACTTCGATTTCCGCCTCCAAAGCGGGCGTCATAAGCTCGTCGGAATCAAGAGAAAAAAACCATTCGTAAGAAGCGGCGCCAAGCATTTGATTGCGTACGCCGGAAAAATCCGCGATTTTGTTACCCTCACCCTTAAACTCCGGCGACTGAACAATCACTCGTGCGCCGTACGCCCGCGCCAAACTAAGAGTCTCGTCGGTTGAACCTCCGTCACAAATGATTACTTCGGCAAAACCTCTCACAGACTCAAGCGTCGCTTTAAGTGTGGCGTCCGAATTGAAAGTCAGTATCCCGACAGTACATTGGATTTTATTTATCATTGTTTTTTATTCGTACATTCGTAATTGTATTCGCCCGCCTGCCATCGCCTAAAGCACCTTATGGGGATTATATGCGGTTACAGTATTCTAAACATTTTTTATCCACACTATCACTGTCCGTTGCTCTGGCTTTGGCGGGCAGGTAATTCGTATTGAATAGATGAAAGAATTTTGCTAACAAAAGATTTAAGACTGTGTTCCCGAACCACGATGGCGCGCAACTCCCCTCCAAGTATACGCCGCTCATTTTCTGAAAGTGCGGCCAACCTCAAAATCTTGCCCCCAAGGGCCTCGGCGTTACTTTTAGCATACATCAAATCCCCCCTAAAAGGGCCTAAAACCTCCTTAAACGCCTCATTACAGGTCAAAACAGGTAAACCCATAGCCATAGCCTCCGGCACCGCTTTATCAAGACTTCCTGTATGACCCATATTAACAAACAGACTATAGCCAGCCAGCGCTTCCGGAAGCTTCGAGTTGGCAACCGGTCCCAGAAAAGTAACGGCGTCACCGATACCCTTTTGAGTAATTTTCTCTTTCAAGGATTTCAAATACACCTCGTCGGACTCGACGGACGTCGGTCCGACAATATCGACATGAATTTTTAGGTTGGAGTTTGTTCGAACAATTATAACCGCGTCAATAAGCGTATCGTAATCTTTCGACGGCGTTATTCTCCCCACCGTCACAATCTTGAAGGCTCCGCCTTGAATCATGAATCTAGAATCATGAATCATGAATCTTTCCGTATCAATTCCCTGTCCTATAACTTTTACCTTGGTACTCAACAATCTGAAGCCGCTTTTGGTTGAAGTAAACACAACATCAACAAAATGGAGCGCGAGGCGTAAGTGCCAAGTAACACTTTTGTGGGCATACCAGAGTGTCACCGTCTTGCCCCACCATTTCCAAAAAATTACTCCGAGCAAAATATACTCCGGATTCATGTGCACAAACACCGTATCATACTCTTTTCTCGTTTGTACGATATATCGTACAAATCGCCACGCATATTTTATTTTCTTCCATAATTCATAATTCCTAATTCCTAATTCTGTTTTTTCTTTCCCCAAAGAAAAAACCCGAGCATTTTCCGGTAAATTCACCTCCCCCTTCTCAAGACAAATAACCGACACACTCTCGGCTTGTCGGGCGAACTCGGCAACCCAGCCGTGCATAAACCCAAGCACGGCGTCCTGCTCGTCAATTTTTTGGGTAACAATCAAAAGACGCATACTGTATTGTAACTTGGAACTTGTTCTGTCCCGTACTTGCATTTTCACTATGTTATTGCATAATTTACCATAGTAACCGTGCGGTAAACAATCTACGAAAGGCTCCTTGTGAAACTGCCGAAATTCCTTCTTGATTTATGGAAAAGTGAAGACAGTGTTGTGACGTTAGCGAACGGCCATTTTGACCTTATTATTCCGATTTCCTATAGCACCAGACGAGAAAAACTGGTGGTGGTGACGGAAGCAATCACGCGCCGAGCTGCCGAATTAAGCAACAGATACCCGCAAGCTACGGTCGTGTTGAGTAACTGCGAATACACCTTCCCATGGGCAGAAGAGACCGAGTGGAAATTCAAACGAGACCTGTTTGCGAGATATGGAATAATAGCGCGGCGCGCCGGAAATATGAGCAACTCCGTTGAAGAAGCTCAAGCGATATCGAGATGTGTTGACGGATATAAACTCCCCGCCGACAGAATACTCATCGTCACCGGCGAGATGCACTCCCGAAGCGCTCGGTGGATTTGGAAACGGGTTATGCCAAATTCCCAAATCACAATCATTTGCGTTGGAAACGAGCTTGAGTATCAAGAAGACCATCCTGTATTCATTCAAAGAACGGCGTGGAAATGGTTCTTCGCCAATGTGGCGAGACAAATCTTACTCTGGACTATCGGCCTCCGTGTCGGACGATGGCATCATCGTTCTGAAAGCTAACAAACAAAAAAGCTGAAACGTATTTGCGTTTCAGCTATTTCTTTTTTGCAACAATATACAAATGCGCGGCAACTGTATCCGCGCCGGGCATCCAATAGAACAAAAAATCCAAAAACTTAAAAGGACCGACGGCAAGCATGAGCACGTGAGTAATAAAGGGAGCCGTCTTTTTCGAACCGAATGAAAAAACCACGCCAAGACAATACACAAAAAACATGAGAACGGCGCTCGCGGGACCGGAACGCACGCCGCTCTCCACAATCTCCAAGTCCTTAAACAAGTACCGAAGACCGCTCGTAGTCCAACGTGTGAAGTCGTCAGGCGAAGCGTGATACGGTGTCATAAAAGGAATACTGACGTACAAAAACCCGCCGGGTTTAAGAACCCGCACAAGCTCGGATGTCACAATGGAAGGATTCTCGACATGTTCGAGTACCGCCTCGGAGACCAAAGCGGGAATGGAATTGTCCGCGAACGGCAAATGGGTCGCATCGGCCACGATGTCCACTTCGGGGAACGGAAAAATGTCTAAATTAATAAACTCGTCACCAAACCGTCGGGGGCCGGACCCCACGTCAATTATCGGCGTACCGGCCGATACGTATTTTTTAAATTTATTTTTAGGACCGTTTACCAGCATCAGCACTGGACAAAAAAAATGCCATATACCGTAATAGAGCATGGGAAACTGTTTGAAAAAAGATTTGAGCCAGTTGATGCCGCTTTGATGTTCTTCGCTGAAATCGGCAATAGAACTTTCGGGCATGAGATACGGCCGGCCGCTATCGTCAACAGGATAACGTTTCCCGTTCCGCGCCACCATAGAATTTCCTTCCCGCTTTAGGGCTTGGTGTTCTTCAGGGTCGACAATCAGATGACTCGCGTCTTTGACTTTCAAGATACCCTCTTTTCTTAAATGCCCCAACCTGTCCATTATAATCAGCAGTATCGCCTGCATACCATCGCGATAACGTATTTTCTTGCCCTCATCAATACCCCTAGGCGAGTGCGATATTGGACGCTCTACAATCCGATACCCCAGACGAAGCGTGCGTACGAGAAAAATAATATCCGACTCGAATTTACCGCCCGAATACAAATGCTTCGCCTCCGAAGGAAATACTTTGTAACATGTCCACACATCGGTAAGGTTCGCTCCGTACAGCACATTTACTAATTTCGTGGTGACCCATGTGCCATAACGCTGAACCAAAAACCCTCTGCGCTTTACATGATGAAGATTGCGGGAACCGTAGACAATGGTTTTGTTGTCCGTAACGGCGGCAACCAGCACCGGAATCTCTTTCGGGTCGTATTCCAAATCTGCGTCCTGAATTATCAAGAAGTTTCCACTTGCAAGCGCCAGACCGTTTTTAACGGCACTACCCTTACCTTGGTTTTTCAAGTGGTGGTGAATTTTTAATCTGGTTTTGTTTTCCTCGAGAATTTGGGATGTTCTATCGGTGGAAGCGTCATCCACGGCAATTATTTCTATCTCCCACCCAGAAATTCGCACGTCAAAAACACGCCGCAGAATTTCCGAGAGCGTTTTTTCTTCGTTATAAATCGGTATGATAATCGACAGTTTTTTCATATTTGGGAAATAATCTCCTGCCTAAAACGCTCCACAGAACCGAAAACCCGTAAATTGCGAAGGTAAATATAAACGCATTGACGGGAATTCTAAACCTCGCATTCATGCCAAAACCGTTTGCCGTAGTCAGCAAAGCAAAATAGATAACTATGCCAATAGCTAAATACGCGATGAGAGAAAATTTTTCTCTGCGAAGAAAAATGCCGGCTCCGATAATAAACAAAAATGCGACCGCAATCCAAAAGAGGCGGGCAACAAATATGATAAGTCCCGGCGAACCGGCGTATGAGATAATATGCCGAACCAGAGTCTGCGGGTCGGTAAAAAGAAGCACCAAAGCGGGCTTTTCCAAAAAATTTGGAATGGCTATCTTGGATGAGTCTAAAACCGTAAGCATACCGTCGTGCGTAAAAAATGTAACCATACTGATACCGAGCGACTGGAGAAATGCCATCTTGTGCTCGGCAAAAATTCCCAACGCTTGTTTGATGTAGAAACCGGAATTTGTCAGAGTAATACCGCCTCCTCCGGCATTTATTATGGAATCTATTTGTTTGAACTCATCTTTGTAATTCGTCCCGTTGTCTATTGAGAGAACGGTCGGAACCAATACCGCATAGAGATTGTAAGCCGGTTGCGCGCTAAGGCCAAACGTGCCAAAATCCTGGTAATTTCTGTAGACCCAGTGGGAAAAGACGAGTACGCACACCGTGATAAAATAGACCAGATGTTTCGCTTGAAATGTGTTGGGAAATTTCGTTCTGCGAAAAAAAATCAAAAGTACCACTGGAATAATAACAAGCAAAAACTGAACCGTGGGTTTTACCAATATAGCCAAACCCAGGAACAAACCCGCCCAAACAATGTTACGGGTTGTTTGATTCTCAACATATCTAAAAAGAAAAACAACAAACACTAGAAAAAGAAACGTGAACGGGATTTCGGAAACATTCAAAAACGACAACAAAACACCGTTCGGCTCCAACGCCAATAACAAACCGACAATGGTCGCCAAACTTGGGGATATAACGCGTCGCGCAAGATACATTCCAAGCACTGGAATGAGACTTCCGAGGATGATTTCGAAAATAAAAACTGGTACATAGGAACCAAAAACCTTTGCGATAAAGGCCATAGTAAATATCCACAACGGAGGACGGAGAGGTTCCGGCGTAAAAATGGGACCCTGGTCAAAAGAATAACCGTTTCCATCAATCAAATTTTTACTTATTTCGTAATAACCATCCCCGCCATGAATGGTTCCGATAAAATCGTTGTCAGTAGCGTGAAAATTAACGGCAAACAATACTAATCGCACCGCAACGGCAAACACAAAAATAGTAACGCCGATTTTGTGTTTTTGGAAAAACTCCTTGAAGTTCATAGGTTGCATAGTATCACCATATTTTAAGAAGGTAAATGCTATTTACCGAACCGACAGAAGATTCTTATCTTGCTAATTTAATGGTCATTAGTGTTCTTAAATATAAAAATACGATAAACAAAAAAACTTTCGCAGGCGATGATAATTCCGGTTATAATTTGAGCAAACAAATAGTGGACCGCAAAAAACTCAACGAGTAAATAAATAAAAAACGTGTTAATACAAAGATTCGTTACGGTAACCACGAGATAGAACGCGACTTGCGTATGCATCTTGTCGGTGGAGCCGTCTTGAAATGTCCAAAATTTCTGAAAACAAAAACTGACCACGAACGCTACGATAAAAGACAATACTGAAGAGGTGATATACCACAATCCAACAATATCTGTAAAAAAATAAAGCAATAAGAGATTGACTATTGCTGCCGTGCCTCCGGAAATGATGAACTTAATTACAGTTTGTCTTTTAAACGCAAACTCGTACAAGCGCGGTGACACTAGATGTAGAAATCGCCAAAATTTTCCCTCAATAACCGAAATTATTTTATTTTTTTCCATTTTTTCAAAAATGAACCGCTGTAGACCCCGTTAAGCAAATCGAGGTCTTTACCGCTTTTCACAAGCAGGTCAATATTTTTATCGCGCAAGCTTTCCAACACTTTGTGTCCAAAAGTGTCATCTGTTAATTCCCGATACAAATCGGTGAATGCGGCGAAATCTTTTATAAAACAATGCCCACCGGCACCGCGACCGCTCTTGTGAATTGGGTCAAGATGGGTCCGACCTATGCGAGGGTCGGCGGCCATAGCATCACGAACCGTCGCCCAATCTATACTCTTCTCACTCGCGACATCGTAAAGCATATTGATAAAAATAACCTTAAAATAAAACCAGCAGTTGCCTCCATATTTTATTAGCTCCGCCTCCTTCGCTCCTGTAATAAGCTCAAACGGCGCCTTGGGAAGCACGTCCAAAACAGCACGAGCTTTTTCCTTATAAACTTTTAGTGTCTTAGGTGTACCGATGATATTGCGCTTCGGATTGGCGGCGTCACGAAAAGCCGCAACTTCGGTAAGAAACTCCGGCGAATGAAATACGAAAATGTTCGGGTTTTCTTTTTGGACTGACTCCGTTGTCCCGGGAATAACGGTAGATTTGATGACGGCCGTCTTGCCCTTGCCCACAAGTTTAACGGCACTGCGAATTATAGAGTCATCGAAACCCTTATCCGTAGTGGGTGTGGGAACGGCGATAAAAACAATGTCACACTCTTTGATTTTTTCTTTATTGTTCCGATACGGCTTCTCAAGCGAGTATCGGACACCCTTAAAACCGCGTTTCTCAAATTCATCGGCATAAGCCTTGCCGACAAAACCCTGACCGATGAAACCGACCAAAGGTTTTATAACCTTGCCCTTCTTTGAAGTTGCGGCTTTTGATGATTTCATCCCGTTAGAAGTTATTAATTAATGGAAGCCTGTATATAAAGTGGCTATTATTCAACCTCACTCTACAATAAAAGATTACTTGGCTACACTCTCACAGAATTAGAATTGGCCTATATTCTACACGAAAAAGGTGCGCGCGAAAAGCGCTTTGGTACTGTTGCTTTGGTACTGTATCACAATCGGTTAGCCTTCTGTCGTATCCCGTCTCCTCGTATGTAAATAGCTTAACTATAGCTAAGCTATTTACATACGAGGAGACGCTAAGTTAAGTGTATACTTGGAAATGATCTCTAAGTTCCTTGTCATTTTCTATCGCCTCGGCAATAAGGTATAAGACATCCTTCCCAATTTTGAAATCGGCCTTGAGCAAAGTGATAAGGTCTTCACAATCAAAAGGATGGACCCAAACACTGTCTTGGAGCCACTTAAAACCGACGGCACGAAGCGTGTTCCTTATTTTTTCGCGCAAGGTTTTTCTCTTTTCAGGAATATCAAAAATGAGCACTCTCCATTTCCCGTCCCATTTTGAGGGTGTTGGAATCCAGTAATTTCTTTGTTCCCACATTTGTAAAATTTTTCTTCCCTTTTCGGTGAGAACCATACGCCTCCCTTCCCATTTCAAATATTTACCTGTTACAAGACGCTCACGCGCTGCGAGAATCGAACGATATTTTCGTTTTTGCTCCGCACGATCAAGCAATTTGTACATCTTATAAACGCTTCCGGAAAGTCCGGCCGTAGTAAGTAACTCAACAGAATCGGCTATCTGAAGTATTGCGCGCTGCAACCTTGTGCCTTTTATATTTTCGTGAACCTTTTTTTCGAGTGTACCCATACAAACCTTAAAATACTTCTAAAAGCAACCCCAACATTATATGTAAATAGGATTGCTATAGCAAGCGTATTTACATACGTGGGTAAGGCTACGTTTTTATTGACTCGCGGGCAAACAACCCTCAAGCGAGGTTTTGTAAGCCTCAAGATAGATTTGTTTAGAAATTAGGAACGAAGCGACGGCTATAGGAGC
>Ga0209541_10006791_pt1 | contig 19408 bp, 29 predicted proteins | sample RifCSPlowO2_01_FD_184027 | JGI IMG/M metagenome (GOLD analysis project Ga0209541, IMG submission 184027) | Groundwater microbial communities from Rifle, Colorado - Rifle CSP2_plank lowO2_0.1 (SPAdes) (version 2) | ecosystem: Environmental > Aquatic > Deep subsurface > Groundwater | place... | reverse complement strand
AGGAGAGAGATTTGGATATATAAAAGAATTAGCAAGCAGTAATGAAATACAAGATCTTATTGCTAAATAAAGACTGGTGTACCAAAAATCTTTTAAATTGATTTATTTATTTTATGATCATGAAGGATTATCTAAAAAAGACTATCGAAACATATAATAAGATTGCTAAGATATATTCTGATTATACTTTTGGTTTGGTTTTGCAATATCATTTGAATGAGTTTATTTCTCTATTACCTAAAAAGGCTAGAATATTAGATGCTGGTTGTGGTTCTGGTAGAGATGTTACTTATTTAACTGATTATGGTTTTGATGTTATTGGAATAGATATTAGTGAAGGTTTATTAGAAGAAGCAAAGAAGAGGGCTAAAGGTGAATTTAAGAGTATGGATATTACTGATATGAATTTTAAAGATGAAGAATTTGATGGGGTATGGAGTTGTGCTACTTTATATCATTTAGAGAAGAAAGATGTTCCTAAAGTTTTGAAGGATTTCAATAAGATTTTGAAGAAAGATGGTGTTTTATTTATTAATGTTAAAGAAGGTGAAGGAGAAGAGGTTGTAAAGAAAAAAAAGTATAATGATCTACCTAGATATATTGTTTATTATTCTTTAGCAGAGATTTTGAATTTAGTAAAAGAGTCTGGTTTTGAGGTTATTAATTCTTTTATAGATGAAGGTCCTGATGCTAGTTGGATAAATGTTTATGCGAGGAAGGTTTAGAAAGTTTTAAATAGGAATATAATTTTTTAAGAAATATGATTAAGAAAATAGATCCAATAAATTTGGTGATGATTGTTTTATTTATTTTGCTTATAATTTGGTTTGTTAGTAAGATATTTGGTGGATAAAATGCAAATTTTAATTAAGATATTGTATTGATTATTAGTTTTATTTGTAGTATATTTGGTAATAGAATTGATAAGAAATATTTTTGGTGGGAGTTTGGGATTTGAGGAAATGGTAATAGCATTATTAATTGCCAATATTGGTTATTCTTTTTATATAAATTCTAAATTATCTGAACATATTGGTTTTCATAAAGGGAAAGGTAATTCTCATTGAGGTTTTGTTTCCTCTAAGATTATTTTGTTTTTAAATTGCCCTCTTTCTTTTGCTTTTTTGTTTCTTAAAATTTTTAATTCTTTTTTGTTAATATTTTTGTGGTCTAATATTGCATATATTACTTCTATAATGTCTGCTAATTCTTCGTGTCTTTCTGTTTTTAAAAATTCATTGGTTTCTTCTTGTAGTTTTTCTTTTAGTTTTTGGAAGTATTCTTTTTCTGATGCTATTCTTGTTATTGGTTTTAGATTATTTTGTTTTATGATTTCTGGGATTTTGTCTCTTACTAGTTTATTGTATTTCATAGAAAGTGTAAATGTGTTTTAGTATAATTATTTTTCTTTTCTTGAATAAATTAATATTAAAATTACACCTAGAACTAAAAAGAAATCAGCTAGATTAAACAAAGAAATATTGTACTGAGGTATTATAGGAATAAAGATAAAATCAATAACAAAACCATGAATTAATCTATCTATTAGGTTTCCTAATAAGCCTGCTATTATGAAAGCTATTGGTATTAGTAATGTTTTTTGTTTTATAAAATAATAAATAAAAATTATAATTATAATTAAAGGTAGAATAACTGTTACTAAGAAATTATTGGAAAATAAACCAAAGAGAATACCTGGATTTTGCGAATAGCTTATGTAGAGAATTTTTGGTATTAATATTAAATTTTTTCCTTTGAAAAAAAATTTTGTTAATAGATCCAAAAATGTTATTAATAAAATAATTAAGATGAATTTTAGGTATTTTTTCATAAATAATTAGAAAAATTTAGTTTATATAAAGTTTTAGGTATTTTTTTATTAAACAGAATTAAAATTTACATAGATTAAAATTTACGCGTCGCCTTCGGCGAACTTTAAAAAATTCACCCGACCAACCACATACGAGCCAAGCAAATTGCCACGATTGGCATCGAGGTTGAGACCACTGTTGCGACCGAACGCCCTCAAACCATTATAAGCTATGTATAAATCTCTACTTCCATTTCCTAATTCATCTGGAACTCCTCTTTGGATTAATCCTGGATCGTTTTTATAGAACTTACCAGATTGTTGTGCAAGTACAGGTGCATGATAAATTTCGCTAAACTCTCCTAAATCAAATCTTGCTCCATACGCAAAATCATCATTATCATCTAAAACAGGAGTTAAAAGTGTTGCTATTGCTGGAAGTTTTACTTCTAAACCATTTGCTTTTGATTGGTTTAATAAATGTTGTTTTAACTCTTCATTATATTCTTCCTTAGGATATAAAGCAAAACTAGGATATAAAGCAAAACCTAAATCTTCGTAATAATCTCTTGGATTTCCAGGTAAAGTACCTTGTTTTAAAGCAATTTCAGATTCTGCTGGAGTTATTGGTCTTGTATTCCATCCTGTTATGTCTCTTACAGCAATGCCTAAAGCATATCTTCTATAAATATTACAGAAATTTATTGGTTGATTTTTTATTAGTTTAGAAGGATCTAGTTCTATGCATCTATTTCCTTGAAATCTTTCATTCATTAGAGAAACAGCTTCTTGCCCAAGTTCATCATAATGAAGTTGAAATATTTGTGGTGTTGGAACTAAAGGTCTGCTATCAATTTTGTATTCTTGTTTAGTTTGTGTTGCCATTTTAATCTACCAATAAGTGGAGAGCACTTATTTATAAAGATTTCGGATTTATCACTAAAGAATAGTATTTTACCATCTGTTTATTGGTTTTTCTTGTGTTAACGATCTTTCTATGTTGCTTATTCTGTAATGCAAATTCTCGAGTCTTGCATTTATTAAATCCAATTTACTTAGAATTAATTGCATATCATTTTCTGGAATTTCGTGTGATGGAGCTAATGGTAGTCCATATGATTCCTTTAATGGCGGTAATTCTGTCAATGGTTTTGGTTTTTTTCTTTTAAATAAACTAAATGGAAACATTTTTTATCACCTCTAATATTTTTTCAGCAAATTCTTCAGCAACTTGTGGACCTTCTGCTGTTACTATTTTATTATCAGCTTCTATTGGTTCACCTGAATATTTTGCTTTTTCCTTTTTAAGCATATCGATACTATCATGATCACCAAAAACAGTACATTTTACACCTTTTAATAAACCTGCCTTTGCTAAAATTCTTGGAGCATAGCAAATAGCAGCAACAACTTTTCCTTTTTCTGCAAATTTTTTAGCTAAATTTAGGAATTCTTCATTTTCATATACTTTGTATTCTTCTACTCCAGAACCACCAACAAAAACAACTGCTTTATAATCATTAATTTTTACATCTTTTATTAATAAATTGGGAGTAATTTTACCATTCAACATTCCTTTTGCTTCTTTTTTAGAGATACTGGTTATATCAACTTTATATTTATTTTTTTCAAAAACCTTTTTAGGTTCGAATAATTCTTCATCCCTAAATTTATTAGGAGCAATTACCATTAATATTTTCATTTTTAACCCCTCATATACCGAAACCTTTATATTTTTACGATATATAAAGTTTACTAAAAGGGTGATATAGTTGGTTGAAACAAAAAATATTCTTTACAATGGAAATTACATAAATAAAGGTAGTGGTGGAGAAGAAGCAAGGAATTTTTTAGTTGTGAATGAGATGGGTGCTGGTGTTGAAAGATTTTATTTTTGGTTATTAGATCATTTACCTAAAATGGAGCCCTATGGTTTTGGATATAGAAAAGAAAATATTTACAAAGTTAAAGATATATTTGCTGCTTCTGAAACCTCTTCTTATTGGGGTGTTGTAGAACAAAGAAAAGGATTGCAACAAGATCAGATTTCTAAATATATGGCTACTGTTGGTAGAATGATTAGAGATATGTTTCAGATTTTAAGAGAGTTAAGAATTACAGATGAGAGATTGCAATATTATGATGATAGTAATAAAGGAGATGAAAGTGCAGAAATTGCTTTGAAAGGAATATGGATTGATATGGTAGAAGGAGGTGTTAAAAATCCAACCTCTGTTTTAGGTTTGGGTTCACAAGTAGGTTTTGTTACTTTGCCTGATTTATTTTTTAGATTATTTCCTAAAAGTTCAGATTATGTAGATAGTGAAGTTGATAAATTAAAAGAAACTGGAATAAATGCTAAAGTAAGGGAGGTTTTGAAGAGGAAATTAAAACAGTTTATGATATGGAAAGAAAAAACAGAAAGAGAATTGAGAACTGGTAAGAATTTTAAATTGAGATTTTTAAGGCAGCATTTTAATGTAATAAAGATGTATTTAGGATGGTTAAGGCCTTATTTGAAAAACATTAAGAGGTTGCAAATGTCACAAGAGGACAGGCCTGAAATTATAAGTGCTTTTGAAACTTCTGAAATTGAAATAGAATTATTATTAAAAAAGCATGAATATGAGATACATTCACTTATAAGACCTACTGATGATAGAATTGTTCCTTATAAAAAATATTTTCCTTGTGTTTTAGTCAAGTTTAGATATACTGCAGTACCACAAATGGCTTATCAACAGGAATATCAAAGAGGAGCTATACATACTGGAAGATCTGAAATAGTAACAGAGGGTTATGTTTGCACTCAAGAAGAAATAGACGAATATTTAAAATTACAAGACCAGGAAGATATTGAATTGTTGGGTTCTGTAAATGATGCTATTGAATCATTAGGTGAGGAATTGAATAAATATTTAAGAGAGGCTGGTGAGGTTGTAAAGAAAGAAGAAAAGGAAAGTCCAAAAGGATTTTTTGGAAGTTTTAGTTTTAATTTGAAAAAATATTTTATTGCTGAGAAAAAAGAGAAAAGTGCCAGTGTTTTAGAACCTTTTGGTGCTGTGTTTCATGGCTTTGGAGAAATACTTGGTGCAATGATAAAGATACAGCCAATAAAAAAACCTGGTGTGTTAAGATGGAGCGAAGATTTTGAGAAAGGACAGGCAAAGGGTGATGCTAAAAGGGCTGCTTATCAAATTTACTATATAATGAAAAAGGCATTTGGAATGTTAACAGAATGAAGAAAAAATGGTTAGAAATAAAAAAGGCTTTGGAAAATTATCATCCATATACAAAAGTAAATTATTTGAAAGGGTTATTACCACAGATTAAAGATAAAGAGATAAGAAGAGAGATAGAGAAAGAGATTGAAAAATCGATTGAGGAAATAGAAGTACAAAGATTGTGGAAGAAACATGGATTACCATTTACTAGAAGAGATGAAATAGAAGAAGAAACAAGACAGGAACAAGAAAGTTTAGAAGAGGTAGTAGAAGAGCAAAGACCTGAAGAATTAAAGGGTATAACATATGAAAATGTAAGGGACATATATGAGGATTTAGGAAGATTAAGAGAAAGGAGTTATGAAGGAACATTAAGTGCAAGGGAAAGGGAAAGATTAAATGAGATAGGAGAGGAATTAAGTGAATATAGAAATGTTGTTAATTATGGAGAGGTAAGTGAGGAAACTAGGGAAACATTTAATAGGAGTGAAAATATATTAAAAAAAATAGAAAAATACCAAACAAGATAAAATGCAATTTCATAATGATTACTGGAATTCAATGGATAGGAAAGCTGCTGAAAATATGAATATTAGTCCATCGTATGTTGGTATTTCTACCCCACCTATGGAAGATCAAGTACAGGCTTTGAAAGGTAAAATATTTACTGGTGCTTCTAATATTGAGTTAGGTTTTATGGGACAGAAGAAAGGAAGTATGGGTCAGAGAATGACAACTCCAGAGATGTATGGTAAGGAAGATAGAGAGGCTATAAGACATATGGCTAAAATAAATGAGATTAATTTAACAACTCATGCTACACCAAATATTCAGGGATTTGCTGGTTTAACTAATGAGGGTTTTAAAGAGGAAGTTGCTGAAGATGCTGTTCATGAAATTGAAAGAGCAATAGATTTTGCTGCTGATACTGCTGGAGGAGGACCTGTGGTTTTACATGCAGGTGAATTTCCTACTAATTTTGGAAAATATGAAGAATTTGAAAGATATCCTAAGGAAATGGAGAAGGCTCCTATTTATTTGGCTGATGAAAGAACTGGGCAAATAATACCTTTGAAAACAGATACTCCTATTCCTGTTCCTAAAGGTGGTTATGATAATCCTGAAAGGAATGAAGATGGAACAATAATATGGGAAGAAAAACCATTTACTAAGTTTAGGGAAGAGGCTATAAAACGAGATGAAGATCCTGGAAAATTTTATTATGAGAGTTTTGTTAAAAAGGAAATTGATTTGAATAAAGGTGAAGAAAGAAGATGGGCTATTTCAGCACAGGAAGCAGAGGAAAGTTATAATTATATGAAGAAAATGATTGGTTCTGTTAAAGAACAAGAAAAAATTAATCCTGATCAAGCAAAATATTCTGCTATGAAATATGCTGAACAATTAAGAGCTGCACCACATCCAGGTTCTGATGAGTATGGAGAATTTTTAAAAAATCCAATAAGGTATTTAGAGAAAAATAGTGAAAGAGTTATGGGACAAATAGAATCTTTAAGAGAAATTTCTAGATCTTATGGTGCTAGAGCTTTCCAATCTGAGAAACAAATAGAACATATAAAACCTTTAGAAGAGGTTGGATTACAAAGATCTGCTGAGAATATAGCAAGGTTAGGAATATATGCTTATGATAAAGAAAGAACAATGAAATTACCAAAGCAATTGTACATTGCTCCTGAAAATGTTTTTCCAGAAGGTGGTTATTCTGCACATCCTCAAGAGTTAAAAGAGTTAATTGTTAAATCAAGAGAAGCTATGGCAGAGAAATTAAAAGAAGAGAGAAAAATAAGTATAGGTGAAGCTAGCAGAATAGCTGATGATCATATAAAAGCAACTTTTGATATTGGTCATGCTAATACCTGGAAGAAATATTTTAAGGGTGATGAAAAAGAATTTAATAAATGGTTAATGAAAGAAGTTGATGGTTTGGTAAAATCTGGAATAATTGGTCATGTTCATGTTTCTGATAATTTTGGTTATTATGATGAGCATGTTACACCTGGAGAAGGAACTGCTCCAATACAAGAATTTATGGAGAAATTAAAAGAAAGCGGTTATGATAAACCTGTTATTGTTGAGCCAGCTCATCAAGATTATAAAGCATGGACTGGTTTTATGAGGAATTTAGGAAGTCCTATATATAGAATAGATGGTGTTTTTGGTTCATGGACTGATATAGAAGGAGGTTATTTTGGACAAACAAGAGCTCCTTATTATGTTGTTGGTTCATATGCTCCTGATTATGGTGCTCCTGAAGAGCAAAGAGATTGGATATTATGGAGTAGAGTACAGCTAGAATGAGGTGAAAGAATGAAATTTGAAACAAAAAAGAGGATTAGAGAGGTTAAATATTTCAGAGAAGATATGGAATTAGCTAGAAAATTAGCTGATAGGACATATAAGGAGATGAAAGGTTTTGTTCAGGCTTTGGTATTATTTGGATCAACTGCTAGAGGGAGAAGAGGAGACAGTAGAGATGTAGATATTTTAATAATAATAGATGATGTTCATATTGAATTAACAAGAGATGTTGTTGAGACATATAGAATTGTTTTAGCAAAAATAATAGGTGATTTAGATAAGGATAGGTTACATGTGCAGTCAATGAAATTGAGTAGTTTTTGGGAATATGTAAGAGCTGGAGATCCTATTGCTATTAATATTTTGAGAGATGGTATTGCTTTAATTGATACTGGATTTTTTGATCCTTTGCAAGCATTATTAGATGAAGGAAGGATAAGACCTAGTAGAGAAGCGATGCAAACTTATTTTATAATGTCTAAAGCTAGTAGTAGTAGAGCTAAACAGCATTTATTAACAGCTGCTGTTGATTGTTATTGGGCTGCTATCGATAGCGCACATTCTGCTTTAATGGGTTTAGGTGTTGTTCCGGTTTCACCTGAAGATGTTCCAGATATTTTAGAAGAAAAGCTGGTTAGGAGTGGAATAATAGAGAGAAGGTATATTAATATTATGAGAGAGTTATATATGTTAAGCAAGAAGATAAGTAATAGAGAGATAAGAGAAATAAAAGGTAAGGATTATGATAGATATAGGAAAATGAGCGAGGAATTTGTTGAAAGAATGAAAAAATATATAGAAAAAAGAAAATAAAATTTAAGATAATTTTTGTTCTAATACACTTAATCCTTGTCTGATAATATTTTCTGTCATTAAAGCGTCTTCTTCTGATGGTGTAGCTCTGTATTCTGTTACTAAAGCTGCAGCAACTGCTTGTTTAATGGTGTTAGTTATTTCAGCCATTTGTCTGTATCTATCTGCTGGGTCTTTTTCTTTATTTGCTCTTTTAATCATATCACTAGTTGTAATAAGTCTTAAAGGATCAATAACTCCTCTTTCTTTTAAACCAATGTAATTTTCAGTTTGATAAAGTTGAACTATTTCGTCAACTGGATCTATTTCTTCTGGCATTTTTACCTCCTTGAATTATGATATGTTTAATAAAGAGTTACTGATATATAAAGTTTACTATTATGTTATTACTTTTTAGTTATTAATATATTTTATCATGATGATTATAGTCAATAATTTTAATAATTTTATTGCTTTCATCAACATCATAAATTAGAACAAATGATTTGTCAATGTGAACTCTTTTAGAGCCTTTCATATCTCCTTTTAAGGGTTTAAAATGATAAGGATTTTCACAAATTTGTTTTATTTTTTTATTAATGATATGTAATTGCTTTTTGTTTTTCTTTTCTAATCTTTTAAATGTTTTATATACTCCTTCTTCAATTTGAAGTAGATATTTCATTCAAGGTTAAACTCCTTAACAAAAGTATCTACTCTAATAAACTTTCCTTTTCTTAATTTATCTAATTTTTCTAAATATTCTTTTTTAGCTATAGGTTCTTCTTTAATAAAAGCTTCCATAAACATTTCTATTTGTTTACTCATACTTATTCCTAGTTCTTTACAAAATTTAGAAAAATTCTTGTATGTTTCTTCTTCTACATTAAACGTTTTTAAAACCATTTTACCCCCTTTGTTATTTAATATTAAATAAGATTATTTAACTTGTATATAAAGTTTTTGGTTATGTTTTAAAGTGAAGAAAAACATTTAGGGATTTTCCTCTGCTTCATGCACCCAGGTTCTTACTTTGTTTACTGCATCTGGATTTACAGAGATACTATTTATTTTGTTTTTAACTAAAAATCTGACAATTTCTTCATAATTACTAGGAGCTTGGCCACAAATAGAAATTGTTTTTCCTTGTTTTTTGAATCCTATTATTATATTTTTCATTGCTTGTAAAACAGCAGGATTTTTTTCATCAAAATAATACATTTTGTTAAGTTTTGTTGAGTCTCTATCAACACCTAAAACAAAACTTGTTAGATCATTAGAACCAATGCTTACACCATCAATAGGCAAGGAAGCAAATGATTCTGGAATTAAAGCCATGGAAGGAACTTCTGCCATTAACCATATTTTGAAGTTTTCATTTCTTTCTAAACCTTGTTGTTGCATAATTTCCAGGCATTTATGAACTTCTTCTGTATTTCTTACGAAAGGGAGCATTACATGTATGTTGTTAAACTCTTGTATTACCTTTTTAATAGCTTGAATTTCTAGGTTAAATACCTCCTTAAATTCTTCTGAGATATAACGACTAATGCCTCTTAAACCCATCATTGGATTTTCTTCTTCTGGTTCAAATTCATCTCCACCCTCTAAATCACGATATTCATTACTTTTGAAATCTGAAAATCTTACAATAACTGGTTTTGGGTAAACAGAGGAAGCTACTTTTTTTATACCTTCATAAATTTTATTAATGTAAATGTTTTGTTCGTTGTTTTTAATTAATAATAAAGGATGTTTTTCTATTTCGCTTGCGATCATAAATTCTAAACGCAGTAAACCTATACCATCAATGTCTAAATCTTTATATTCATCAATTTCATTTGGTTCTCCTAAATTCATGTAGATTTTTGTTTTTACTTCTACATCTTCTAAATATTCTGGTTCTTGTTGTATTGTTGTTTTTCCTTCATAGACCTTCCCATTGGTTCCATCAACTGTTACCATAATATTATCTTTAAGGATCGATGTAGCTTTTTCTGTTCCTACTACACATGGTATGCCTAATTCCCTACTGATGATACTTGCATGTGCAGTTATCCCACCTTCGTCTGTTATTATAGCTGCACATAAATCCATTGTTGGAACCATAGAAGGAGTTGTCATTTTAGTAACTAAGATATCGTCCTTTTCTATTTTTGATAATTCAGAAATATTATGGATTATTTTAACTGCTCCAAAAGCAGTACCTGGACTTGCAGGAATACCTTCTAATAATAAATTACCTTTTAATTCTTCTTGTTTAATTTCTTTTTGGAGTGTTGTTATTGCTCTTGTTTGTAAGATATAAATCCTATTTCTTTCTATAGCAAATTCTATATCTTGAGGTTTTTGATAATGTGTTTCTAATCTTTTTGCATATTCTACTAATCTTATTATTTCATCATTTGTTAAAACCTGTAGATTACCAAAAGAGATTTCCTTTTTTATTGTTTGTATTGTGTTTTCATCTCTTGTGTACATCCATTCTTGTTTATTTATTTTTTTATTAATTATTTTTAGTTTTTCTTTATCAATTGTATAATGATCTGGTTTTATCTCCCCACCCACAATGGCATCCCCTAAACCAAAACCTGCTTCTATTATTATTTCATTTTTGTTATTTGTTGCTGGATTTGCAGTAAAGATAACACCTGATTTTTCTGAATTTATCATTTGTTGGATAACAACAGAGATAAAAACCTGTTCATGTTTGTAATTTTGTTTTTTTCTATAAAAAATAGCTCTTGGTGTAAACAGAGAGGCCCAACATTTTTTAACTGCTTCTACAACATTTTTAGCACCTTTTACATTCACAAAAGTTTCTTGCTGACCTGCGAATGATGCTGTTGGTAAATCTTCAGCTGTTGCTGATGATCTAACTGCTACATATGGTGTATCACGACCCATTTTTACTATGTCTAGAGCATTTCCACCATTTTTTACAATTTCAGGTGAAACATTTAAAATCTCGTATGATTCTTCTATATCTTTTTTTATTTCAAATGGAATTTCTGAATTTATAATTAGGTCATGAATTTGTTTACTTGCTTCTGTAACTTCTTGTGGATTATTTGAATTTATATTAGAAAGAATTCGTGAGATTGGTCGTGTTAATTTGTTTTCTTCTAAGAATTGTTTGTAAGCATATGTTGTTACAACAAAACCAGGTGGTACAGGGAATTTTAATTTGTACATGATGCCTAGGTTCAGAGCTTTACCACCAACTTTTGGAAGATCATTTTCTTTTATTTCTGAAAACCATAAAACATTAGTCATTTTTCACCTCTTTTATTTTGGAAAGTTTGAGGGTTTATAAAGTTTTAGATAGTAAAAATCAGATTTTACCACTTTTCCATATAATTTCAAAATAATTTCTATATGAATCTGCTATTTCTTTTTCTTTTATTAAGATGGCTAAAGGTTGTTGTTTCCATATTATAATCGCGACGTTATTTCCATAGATGTTAGTTGAAGTGAAGGTCTTAAAATTTTTAATAACTTTTTCTTGTGTGAAAGGTAATTTTTCATGTTTTTCATTTGAGACAATCTTTAATTTTATTTTTCTTTTTATTCTTTCATTGTTGTAATGCTTTAGATAAAAAGATAAAACTTCAGAAGCGCCTTCACCTGCTAAAACTAAGATTTCTTTATAATTTAGTTGGTCTTGAAAAATTTTTTTAATAGCTTCCTTTCCTTTAAAAACCAAAGTTTCTTGTTTTTCTTTTTGGGTATTATATTTTTGTTTGAGTAAAGGTAGAATTTGGTTGATGGTTTGTTCTTTTTCTCTTATCAGTTCTTTTAGTTTTTCTGGGTTATTGATTTCGTAATACTTTCTATTATTTTTTGTTATATAACCTATTAATCCATTTTCTGTTAATTTATCTAAGACATCATAAACTGTTCTTCTGTGAATTCCTGATTTTCTTGCTATAATACCTGCTAGAGAAGATCCTAGGTTTAGTAATGTTAAGTATATTTTAGATTCTGTTTTTGTTAATCCTAGGTTTTGTAATTCTTGTTCCATAAGAATTTGGAAGGATTTTGAGTATTTAAGATTTGTGGTGAGTTAGTTAACCACAATAATTTATATTTATAATTGGTTTTGTGGAGTACATGAAAGAATATTTTAGGAAGAAAAGCGTAAGAGAAATTTTAGAACCTATTTTGATAGAAAATGGAATAGACTGGTATAAATATTTACAGAATTCTAATGATGTTTTGGATTATTTACAAGAGAAAGGAGAATTAATGATTAGTAATGATTATTTGATCAAAGATGTGGATGAATTTGATGGTTTGTTGATGATATCTGAAAACAGAGAGATAATACCAGAAGGATATTCATCTTTGAGATTTATTAAAAGAGGTAATGAGATTAAAATACCTAGGATTGGTTCAAGAAGCGCTGTTATTAATGGAAAAGTAAGTTTAGAGAATTTGATAAATGGGACATTGGATAATATTAAAGAAGGAAGTTATAGTGGTTATTCTATAAAAGGAATAAGAAGAGATAGAATAAGGAAGGTAAGATTAATTGATTGTATTAAGGGAAGTGAGTTGTTTGTTTTAGGTGATATAGAAGTAAAACCATATTTTGGAAATAACCCAGATTATTATGGTTTAAGGTGCAATGTTAAAGTTCCTTCAAAATCAGAAGATAAGTTTTATAGTTTTATGATGGAGAATATTTCTATAAGGAAAAAAAGAAGCAGGAATAAAGAATATTTAGCTAGTATATTTGATTTTAGTACAACACATGATTGTGAAGCAAAAGGATGGAATGGTTTGCATTATAGAAGAGTTATTGGAGAGGAATATTCATGTTTACATGAGGTTGCTGCTTATTTTGCTGTTCAGGATTTTATAAATAGAGAAACACCTTATGAGGTTCCTTTAAATCCATTTTTATTTCCTTCTGATGAAATGTGGGATTTTTCAAGAAAGTTAAGAAAGAAAACCCTGAAGCAATTTTGGAAAGATGGAAAGTTAAGAAGAAGAACTTTGAATGAGGTCATGTTAGAGATTTTGCTATGGAAGAAATTAGAGAAAGATGGTATGTTTAAGTGTTTTAAGAAGAGAGGAAATTGGCAAGAAAGAATAAAAAATCATTGATTATCCATTCTTTTGACATGTGCATTTAATTGATATGCTATTGGGAATCCATCTTCATCATAAGTTTTTGAAATGAAAATTCTTTTATTAAAGAACACATCATCAGGAATTCTAGATAAGTATAGATCTTCTACTCGTCCAATTATTAACATGAGTTCAAGTCCTTCATAGAATCTTATATCATCTTCATTTAGTTTTGAAAAATCTTCACCAACCATTCTACTTGTAAGTCTTTGGTAATCCTCATCTGAAAATTCTGTTACTGGTAAAGGAACAATATTATGATATTGTGGATTTATTGAAAAGTCTGTTACTAAACCTAATTCATCAAATTGTTTTCTAAATATTGGTGGTTGATTGTCTCTTTGATATAAAGCTTCAACTTTGTTAATCTCTATTGTAGTCAGTAACCTATCTAGGTACAGCCGAGGATTTTCCTGAAACCTTTCAACATATTCTTCTATTGCCATTATATCTGTCATTTTAATTATTAATAGAACATTACTATATAAAGGTTCCTATTATGTTATTACTTCTTAGTTATTATAAATTAGTAGATACTAAATAGGTTATTTAATTCTAATTTTTCTGCCTTTTTTGATTTGTTTTACTTTTTGGTATTGTAATTGTTAGAACACTTCTTTAAAGTAAGTATTAAATATTATAAAATTTATTGTTAAGTATGAGTTTAAAAGAGTTAATAAAGGAATTAAAATTGAAGGGAATAATAGATGAGAGGGTATTGAGAGCTATATTAAAGATAGACAGAAAATGGTTTGTTTTGGATAAATATGAAAATGAGGCTTATGATGATTATCCATTGAGTATTGGTTTTAATGCTACAATATCACAGCCTTTTACTGTTGCTTTTATGTTAGAGGCTTTAGAGTTGAAAAAAGGAGACAAGGTTTTGGAAATAGGAACTGGTTCTGGATATAATGCTTGTTTGATTGCAGAAATTGTTAAGCCAGGAATTGTTTATACAACTGAGATAGTACATGAATTAGTTGGTTTTGCTAAAGAGAATATTAAGAAAACTGGATTGAAAAATATTAAAGTACTTGAGAAAGATGGAAGTGAAGGTTTAGGTATGAAATTTGATAAAATTGTATTTACTGCTGCTTGTGAAGAAATACCTAAGAATTTATTTAAGAATTTGAAGAAAAATGGAATTTTATTAGTGCCTGTTGGTAGATTTAGTCAGAGAATGTTGAAGTTTAAGAAAAATAAGAAAATTGAGATGGAGGACTTAGGGAGTTTTATTTTTGTACCTATTCGGCATTAATCTTTATACCATCCAATAGCTGATAATTTAACAAATTCTGTAGTAAATCTTATTGGATTATTATAGGGTGCTTCTTTTTCTACATAATTTTTTAGTTCTCTGGAGTTAGTAAGTTCTGCATAGTCTTTTAGTACATCTCTAACTCTTTTGTCTAAATTTGTAGATGCTAAATCAATTGGTACTGGAGTTCCTGTAATAGTGTATCTTTCTCCTGTTTCTGAAACTTCTGTAAATTCACGTGGTTGCATGGATGTTTTAATCTTGCTTAATTCTGTATGGATATTAGATATTCTTGATTGTAAACTGTTATATCTTTCTTTATTTTGGTCACAAAAACTATATAATGTAGGATTCATTGTAAAGCTGTCTTGCATTGTTTTGAAAACATCTTCAAGTCTTGTTAAATCTCCATAACTCCAAGAATTGTCATTTGAAGTACTGGTTAAAGTATCTTGATGGTTTTGTGTTTCAGTTTGTAAAGCATGGTGGTGTATTTTCCCTCTTTGTCTAGTGCTAGATCTTGTAAGTTCTTCGAGTGCGGATAAACCAGTTAAAGCGCCCAAACCATACAATCCATATTTAAGAAATTGTCTTTTACTTTCATCTTTTGCCATTTTAATATAAAAACAACAAAAATTATTTAAAGTTAACTATTATAAAATTAAAATATTTAAGCAAGTTTCTTAATTTCTATACCACATTTACAAGGCAATCTTGAAAAACTTAATCTTAAGGCATCTTTTGCATCTTTTAAATTTTCTTTAGCAACTAATGTGGTAAAGAGTATTTGATCTTTCTTAACTTGGGCTGCTCTTCCTACTGGTTTTCCAAAAGATTTCTGCATTCCTGTTTGCATTCTATCTGCTCCTGCACCTGTAAGCATTTTATTTTCTCTTAGAATATGATGGGGATAGATTTTAATTCTGAAATAATAATTCATATTTCCTATTTTCTTGGTTAACTTTCTGTTAACTAATAATCTTACTGACTCTATCGCATTATGACGTATTTGTATTTTATCCTTAGAAAATAAATTTACTTCATAATCATATTTCTTTTTAGAATCTCCCATATCAAACTTGACTATTTTATGAGGAGGAATTGTTTTAATAAAACCTTTTTTCCTTGTTTGGCTTTTTCTTGTATAAGGTCTTGTTACTTTTCTGTAAGCTGAACCTCTTCTTAGGGTTGCCATTGTGAATCCTCCAGAAAAGAGTCTATTACTTGATCTTCTGGTGTTGATATCAATTTATGTTCAAGATCTATAATATTTGATTCGTCAAATACAGCAATTGACCAATGTATTATTTTACCTAGAATTCCTGATTCTTTTATTAATGATCTGTGTATTCTGGCTCTTAATTTATAAGCTTGAAGATAATTTGGATTAAATTGAATGGCTGTATTTAATAATCTAAGAGCTTTATCTGGTGAACCTGAATTAAAATACGTGTTTGCTGAATGATAATATTCTTCTGGTGTTACTTGTCTCATTTTAGGATATTTCTACTTTACCTCCTAATGCTTGTCCTGGAAGTCCTTTTTCAAAAATAACTCTTAAGGCTCCTTTATTTCCATGGATATCTTTTATTTTACCTGTAATTTTCTTATCTGCTGGTGAAGTCCATATAACAGTTTTATTTAATAATTCTAGAGATTTTGCTTTGTCATTCACACCTTCTACTTTAATAATCATTTGATTGGGATGTTGAGTTTTATGACTTCCTCTGTAATTTACAATTGTTCCTTGCATAAGAATCTTATTGAAGAATGGTTTTAAAAAGTTTTCTATTAAGAATTTTTGAGAGATGTAAGTAGTTAAGTGTTGAAGATTGTTAAGAAGAAAACAATCGAAAGTCTTATATAATAGTTTATTATAATTTATTATAAAACATAATAAGGGTGAGAAAAATGGTAAAAATAATGCTAGATTTAGGAGAACATGAAAATAAAATTGTGAATGTTGTAAAGGCTGAATTTGGGTTAAGTAATAAAAATGAAGCAATTAAATTAATAATAGATAAATTTGAACAAGAATTATTGGAACCAAAGTTAAGGCCTAAATTTGTAGAAGAATTGTTGAAAATAGATAAAGAAGAGGGTATTGAATTTAAGAATATGAAAGAACTTAGGAATATGATTGAAAAATAAAATGTATAGATATAAGATTAAACCTAGGTTAAAAAGAATTCTGAAAAAACTTTTTAAAAAAGATAGAGAAGCGTATGAAAGAGTGATGGATAAAATTGAAGAAGTAATAACTTCATCAGATGTTGAACATTATAAGAATTTGAGATATAATCTAAAGGAGTTTAAGAGAGTTCAGATTGGGTCTTTTGTTTTAATTTTTAGATTTGATAAATCGAATAAAATAATTGATTTTGAGAATTATGATCATTATGATAAAATTTATAGATAAATGAAAAGTTTTCTGTTAGGACTTGTGGGTGGGATATGAGTTAAAAAGAAAACCTATTTATAGTTCTAAATTTTAAGAAAGATAATGAAACATACTGCAATCATAACTTTAATTTTAATTGGTTTATTTTTAGGTGCGCAATTAATGGGTTTAGTAATTTTGAATAAATATAATAATAAAGAATTGCCTTTTAATATCAAAAGACCAGAATTCAGACAAGAAACAAGTTCAATCTCGTTATTATTAACTATATTGATAGTAACTGTCTTTGCCTTTTTATTAATAAGATTGCGAGCAAGAAAAGTATGGATGATATGGTTTTTTTTGAGTGTATTTTTTACTTTAGTGATTGCTTTTTCTGTGTTTTTTAATCAATATTTAGCTTTAGTGATAGCTTTGGTTTTGGCTTTTTTGAAAACCTTAAGAAATAATGTTTATTTACATAATTTTACTGAATTATTTATTTATGGTGGTTTGGTAGCGATATTTGCTCCTGTTTTATCTTTAGTTAGTATTACTATATTATTAATTTTAATATCTGTGTATGATATCATAGCAGTTTGGAAGACCAAACATATGATAAAATTAGCTAAATTCCAGACTGAAATGAAAGTATTTGCTGGTTTGTTGATTCCTTATGGTAAGAAAGTAGCTATTTTGGGTGGAGGTGATATAGGATTTCCTTTGTTGTTTGGTGGTGTTATCTTACTGAGTAGTGGATGGTTGAGAGCATTGATAGTTGTTTTATGTGTTAGTGTTGCTTTGAGTTTGTTGTTGTTTAAAGGTAAAAAGAAAAAGTTTTATCCTGCTATGCCTTATCTAACAGCTGGGTGTTTTGTTGGTTATTTGATTGGTTTATTGGTTTAGGGTTTACAAGTTTGATAATAGATAACAATATCCTATATCCTTGCCATGCATAACATCTGTTAATCTTACTCTAAACGTTCTTTGTTCTTCTGGCGTTTCTTTTAACTTATTAGGTGAATTTTTATCAAAAAAGTATCCAATTGTTTCAAAGAAAAATTCTATTTGGTGATATGTTCTAAAAAAAGCTTTTCCTCTTCTATTATCACATGGGAAATTTTTCATTTCTGTATAAGGATCAGGAAGCTTACCATATAATAATCCATCAATATTAGGTATTCTAAAAATAGGTAGATGGTCCCTTGTGAAACCTACTAATAATGCATGTGTTTCTTGACCAATTAGGTCTTGTAAAGAGGTCATTTTATTGTTATATGATTATTTCATATTAAAATTTTTTGATTTAAACCTAAGAAGAAGGTCCCACGGAGGCAAGACCATTTCTTCTCAGGAAAAAGAGGTGATCTTAATTACGATGCTTCGTATCTTTCATTAATTTCAAATTTGGTTGAATGACAAATGCATTCTATTTTAGGCATTTCACCTTCTAAGGTGTAAATTATTCCACAATCCTTGCATTTAACTTCTGTCATTCCCTTAACCCCCATTTGTTACTTTAAAGTAAGCAAAACTTATATATAAATGTTTCGGTTGTTTTAATTATGAAGTAGTTATCTATAGTATGGTGAAACATGAGAATAATTTTGTTTAAATATTGTGATATATGTTAACAAATATAGTATGTAACAAGTTCTATATAAAGTTTTTGGTTTTAAAATTTATAGAAACCCCTAATTCAAATTAAAGTTTAGAACTATTATAGTTTAAGCATCATTGTAGCCAAGCATAAACCCTTCGTCCATTGCATCTATATCTCCCTCTTCTGATTTCTTTTCTATATAGTCCTTACAATAAATGTCATCACAATGTTCATTATGCTCCTCAAAATCTTCCATGATTACCACCCCCAAGACTATGGTATAATCTTGTTAAATATATACTTTATTTATAAAAAATAATACAATTGTTTAAATATAATGAAAAATTTTAAATATTTGTTTAGTTTATTTAAATAAAAAACAGGGGGTTTTAAACAAATGAAAATAGATATTAAGGATAGGAAGATAATAAACGTGTTGTTGGATAATTCTAGATTGAGTTATAGGCAAATAGCTAAAAAAATCAATCTGAATATTGTTACAGTGATAAATAGAATAAGAAAATTAGAAAAAGAAGGAATAATAAAGAAATTTACTATTAGTTTAGATTATAGCAAATTAGGCTATGATTTTCCTGTGATGATTGATGCAAGAGTTTTGAAAGGGAGGGAAATTGAGATTGGTAAAAGAATAAATAATCATCCAAATATATTCTCTATTTATGATATTACTGGAGACTATGATCTAAATATTCTGGCAAGATTTAAGACAAGAAAGCAGTTAGATGATTTTATCAAAGAGTTACCAAGAAGAGAAACTATAACAAGAACAAACACAAAGTTGATCATTGGTACAATAAAAGAGGGAAATATAAAAATTTAAGAGGAATTCGATAAAGAATAAGGCTGTAATAATTACAAGAAT
>Ga0209541_10006788_pt1 | contig 19416 bp, 15 predicted proteins | sample RifCSPlowO2_01_FD_184027 | JGI IMG/M metagenome (GOLD analysis project Ga0209541, IMG submission 184027) | Groundwater microbial communities from Rifle, Colorado - Rifle CSP2_plank lowO2_0.1 (SPAdes) (version 2) | ecosystem: Environmental > Aquatic > Deep subsurface > Groundwater | place... | reverse complement strand
AATTGATGGATCTATCGGTGTCTTGGAAGTTAATATGAGTTTTGACAATGCGAGCGGCGTTGGCGGCACAGCCTTCAATAGAACTGCAGCTAATTTCAGTGGTTATTGGAATGTCACGTTGGAAAATATCTCTGCAAACTTAACTGATGGCCTGCATACGATTCGCATCATGGCCAATGATAGGTTTAATCACAGCAACAGAACTTCAACGTTTACATTCAGAGTAGATCGTGAAGTACCAAATGCTTCTTTTGTCAATACAGTAACGGCTGGCGCAAACTTTACGGAAGCGACAGGCAGAGTTGTGTTTAATGCCAGTGTCATTGATGGTGTTACGGACATTTCTACCGTCAACATGAGTTTTGATAATGCCAGCGGCGTTGGCGGCACAGCCTTCAATAGAACTGCTGCAAACTTCAGTGGTTATTGGAATGTCACGTTGGAAAATATCTCTGCGAACTTAACTGACGGCCTGCATACGATTCGCATCATGGCTAATGATTTCGTGAATCATAGTAATAGAACTACTACATTTACGTTTAGAGTTGACGGAGAACCTCCAAATGCCTCTTTTGTGAATAACTTTGCGAATAATAGCAACTTTAGCGCGTTATTTGGCTTAGTCATATTTAATGCTTCAATAATTGACGGAGTAACTGACATCTCTACTGTCAATTTAAGTTTTGACAATGCCAGCGATGTCGGTGGAACGCCGTTTAACAGAACAGCAGTAAACTTTAGCGGGATGTGGAATGTGACGTTCACTGATATTTCTAACTTAACTGATGGCTTGCATCGAGTGAGAATTATGGCTAATGATTTCGTCAATCACAGCAACAGAACTACAGAGTTCTGGTTTGGAGTCGATAAAACTCCTCCCAATGCGACATTAAATGTGATGCTCATGACAACTCCTCTTACGATAGGGAATAATTCAAACTTTAGTGAAGCAACGGGAATGCTGATGTTCAATGCGACGGTTATCGATGGTTATCGTGGAGTTTTGAGCGTGAACTTTAGCTTTACGAATGCTAGTGATAATGCTGGAGGGACAGCCTTTAATCGCAGCGCGGCGAATTTAAGCGGTGTTTGGAATCTTTCCTTCGCAAATATTTCTGCAAATATGTCTGACGGCTTGCATCGTCTTATTATCATGGCCAATGATGGATTAAACAATAGTAATAGAACGACCGATTTCTGGTTTAGAATTGATAGAGAAGCGCCAAATGCTTCATTTGTGAACAGCTTTGTCAATAACAGCAACTTTACCATTGATGCAAGAGTAGTCTTTAATGCCAGTGTCATTGATGGATCTATCGGAGTATTAGAAGTCAACTTGAGCTTTTCGAATTTAACTGGTGATGGAGGCACGGCCTTCAATAGAACTGCGGCAAACTTCAGCGGCCATTGGAATGTTACCTTTGAAGATATTACCGATAACACGACTGATGGATTGCATCGTGTCAAGATCATGGCTAACGATCGTTTTAATCATACTAATCGAACGACAGATCTATGGTTTACCATTGATAGACTGGCGCCAAATGTCACTATTGATACAGCTAACCTTACTAAATATACCACTAATAATAATAGTGCCGTTAATGTAACTATTAGTGATGTGAATTATGTTGTTTCGGTAATTTTTCAAATTAGCAATGGAACAAACCCTTTTAACTTAACAGCAAGTAACAATAGTGGGAACTGGAATTTAAATTTCAATGCCTCGACGATTCCAGAGGAAGGCGACCATAACATTACCGTTTTTACGAATGACAGCGCAGGAAACCTTAACCGGGGGCAGCTTATGACTGTTAGAATAGATAGAACTGCACCTTCCATTTCACTGGCGAAATATGACCTTTCTTCATCAACACAACTGGTTATTGATATCACGGCGACTTCTGATGCGAGAACTTGTACTTCCAATTTAGGAAGTGTCAGTGGTACAGGTACCTCCCAACGAGTCACCGCGACCAGTCTTAGCCCCGATACCAGTTATTCTTTTACCATTACTTGTGAAGATGATGTGCGTAACTCTAATACTGTTAGTCAGGAGTACCGGACTTCTGGCGTTAATGGGGGAGCTGGTGCCAGCAGTGGATCTAGCAGCGGAGGCGGCAGTGCAGCTACAGGCGCAGCGACGGCAGCATCCTCTGGTGCAGCAGCTGAAGGAGCAGGAGAAAGTGCTGGCGCAGCTGGTGGATCTGGCGGCGGAGCAGGAGGAGCTGGCGGTGCAGGTGCGGGAGCAGGCGGAGCTCAAGGAACAGCAGCAGGGCGAGGAGGAGCAGGAGGAAGAGCATTGGTGGGTCAAGCTTTCGCCGTTGGATCTCTTAAAATTAATGCTTTCTTGCAGAAAGCAGCTTCATTGGCGAAAAGCGCGAGTCTTACAGCAGTAAAAAGCGCCAATAATATGTATCAGAAAGCCATTCAGTCTCAGATGTTTTCTTCTACGGGGTTAGTATTGGCAGTAGCGATCTTTATTTTAATAATGGGCCTTAATGAACTTAGAATTTATACTTTTCAAAAAAAAGAGCAAAATGATCCTTCGTTTCAAGAAAAAAATACTTTGAAGTCTGGGCAACTTCCACCCTTGCTACCTCTCAACCCTCCGAAATAATCTTGCGGCGGTTCCTGAGGAGGCGGTTTCCTCAAAATTTCCTCAACTTATTTTAAGTACGTATTAAGTCTTCTTTCGGCTTTAGCATCAGTTCGCCTTTAGATGTTGCAACTCAAAGGCAAAAATTCCTTTTGGAACATGAAAATAAACAGAGATTTATTTTCAGTACTGAAATGTGATATTTTTCACATTTCATGAATCCCCTTTTTGCTGGATTTTAATTGGCGAGAAGGCTCACGGGTTGATGCTAAAGCCTCAGACTTAATACATACTATTTTAAAGTACATTTAAAAAGTTTATATTGCACGAAGTTTCAATACTATGAAAAAATCTCTTCATGTTATTATTACAGGGAATGTTCAAGGGGTCAATTTCCGCTCTTATGTTCATAAACAGGCTCTGGAATTAAAACTAGCAGGTTGGGTTCGGAATAATAAAGATGGAACTCTCGAGGCCGTATTTGAAGGAGAGGAGAAAAATCTTCAAAAAATGTTTTTGTTATGTAAGAAAGGTCCTTTGAGGGCAAGAATTAAGAATGTGCAAGAAGAATGGTGGGAGATACTGCAATGGTTTACAGAGTTTAAGGTTATTTGATAAAAGTAATTCTATTTCTTTTTCTCATTATCTTTTAGATGTTTTTTGCACTAATCGTCAACGGCGGCTTTAATGGCATTTTCAGCGAGGACAGAACAATGAACTTTGACGGGATTATCGACTTCTTCCATGGCGGTAATTCTTTCTAATCCGCTCCCAAAATCGTGAGATTGCCCGATACTTATCCCCACTGGACGAGACTTGAAGGGCACAAAGTATCTATTCCCTGTTTCTGTTTCGTACCATATTCCTTTTGGACTATAGGCCATACCTCGATGATCTTCTCACAATCTTAAAAATAATCTCTTGAGAATTTTTTCCTTTTTGCAGTTTAACACGGAGGAATGTTTTCTGCCACGAGAGCTTGTTCTGTACAAATTTCTTCCGTTTGGCTTAACGTAACTTTGGGTATAATTCTCACCTGCCGGATTTGGCCGTTTACGGTGGTGTCAAATGGGACTACTCCAACATACGTTTCTGCACGGGATAAAGCGGCATTTACTTCCGTTTTCTGCGCTTTTTGTGTTCCAATTATATTTACGACCAGCCCGCCAAGGTTGGCGTTGATTCCATTCTCTACGGTAAATTTTAAGCTTGTTCCATCAAAGCAAAGGTCTTGTTTTCCTCCTATCTCTATAAAGTGCAAATCAATTTTAAGAGAGCATTGGGCTTGTTCTTCAACTTCCGCACGTCCAAAATTTAGGACAATAACACCAACGGCGATGGCAAATGACACTAATAGGAATGCACCCATTAATGGAGTTATAGCTTTTTTATCTATTTTTTTCTTCATGTTACGCTCTCCAGTGCTCTTTTCCTTTGTGAAGGATGGAAGTGATACGATGAACAGGAATAAAAAGTTCTTTTTTGTTGTCTAAAAATACGAGGAATTCTTTTTCGATATTCTTGAGGTTCGCAGCATGAATGATTTGTTCTTTCTTTTTTAAAGCATCAATATATTTGAAATGAAAGAGATGTTTTTCTGGATGCTCGCTGACGTTCTTGATAGCTTCCGGTATGGCTGCTCCTCTGGTCCTACTAAAAGGGTCTGCATCAGCAAAGATTTTTTTTGACAAGGACATTAATATTATTCCGATAGCTAAACTAATAACTGGGTTTTCGAGATATGGCAAATACCCAAATCCATCCCAAGTGCCGGCCCAGAAAAGAACCACGCCAAGAATGCCTATAAAGTGCCAGAAATATGTTTTTAAATCGCGAAAGCCCATTCTCAAAGCCTCCAATATCTTTTTCCTTTATAAGCGATTTCTGTGATCCGATGAAGGGGGATAAACACTTCTTTATTTTTTTTGGGGTGATGTATCACCAAGGTCCCTTTTTCTATTTTACTAATATTTTTTGCTTCTAAAGTAATATCTTCTTTACTACTTTTATCGTGATATTTAACTTGAAAATGATGCTTCTCGGGATGCTGATAGATGGAGTGGAGAACCTTTGTTGTGGATTTCTCTATGTTGCCAAGAGGATCAAATTGGTTAAAGATAAGACCGGAAAAGGTAAGAAAAGCAAAGCCCATGAAGAAGAAGACAAAAGCAACTCCTTTCATTTCTCCAAGGTAGGGAATAAGATAAATGCCATCCCACAACCCTTTCCACGTGAAGATTATAGCTACAGCAGCATAGAGTGACGCAAGAAAGTGTTTATCTTGTTCGCGAAGTACCATGTACACCTCTTTTTACTCGATGATGAAAGAAGCTGAGCTATAAATATCTTTCTGTAGGAAAGGCTTCATCCAATAATTCGCTAACGCTCAGGTAGTACCAACTCGCTCTTCTACTTCTGGGATTAAAGTGTGGGTTCCCTTCCGTAGGATCAACCCTCCTCACAATAGAAAGTTGAGAGATTCTATTGCTCGTGCATTGGTACTACTCATTTATTGGATGAAGCCTGTAGAAAAGAGTTTTCCTAAAAAGCTTAAACTTAGTTGCGGTTGAGGGAAAGAGTATGCGTCTGGAAGCGCATGGTGATAAAGGCAATGGCACTTAAAGCATAGGCAAATAAGTAAAAGTATTGTCCTAAAGTGTTGAAAAGAAGCGTTCCTTTTATAGCATCAAAAGAGTACATTGTATCAGCGATGAGAAAAATGCTGCTGGCGATGAAAAAAAAGAGGAGCGGAGTATGAAATGCACCCAATTGTCGGGGGAAGAGAATGGCGCTTAGCGCGAGACCGATGATAATGGCATCACTTAAAGGATAAAAGTAAATAAAGAATGAAGTATTTGGTGGTGCAGAGGAGCTAAATATAAGTAAGGAAACAAGCAGGAGCAATCCTCCTCCTACAAGAATCAGGGCCATCAATTTACGCGGGTCAGGATTGCGGCGGAGCAAGGTAATAGCTAAGGTAAGAAAAGAAATGATTAAAAGAATAATACCGCCCGTCCAATATACGTCGGATATGCTGATGCGGGCTTCGCTTCCAAAAATCCACGTGCCAAGGTAGAATGCAACTTCTCCGAGCGAATAAAGAAAGTATCCGGATACGAGAAAGAAAAAAATGAAATAATTTACATCGTCAAAAAGGTTTTTTAGTTTATTTTGAAAGAAGGCGGAGAGCATGATTATGCCGGCGATGGCGGCAATTCCTGCGCATATGGCGATAAGCAAAGAAATAACTTCCGCAAAATTTTCAATCACCATAAGCTTGGGAAAATGAAAAAGGGTATATAAAATCTTCGATTTACTTTGTTTTTCTCTTTAGCTGCTTGCTGAATTCTTGGAGCTGTTGTCCTTTTTGATAATTGTTTTTTGCGTAAAATCCTGAAGTGGCAGCTTGTGTTTGTAAGTACAACCATTCCAAATTTTTTCTTCTCATCTTTTTTTCAAAATTTTGTAGTAATTTTTTCCCTATTCCTTCGCCTCTTCGTTCCTGATCTATGACTAGATACCAAATAAGCACAGATTTTACTTTGAGCGGCTCGCCAATGATACATCCAATTATTCTTTCCTCATCTTCTGCAACTAAAAAATAGTCTTTTTCGAGAAAATCTTCCAAATTATCTACAGAAGGAAATTCCCCATTAGGAAATTTAAATTCAGGAAGGTGTAATAATCTTTCACATACTTGTAAATCTTTCTCGTTCGCATCTCGTATAATCATAACTATTTGTTTTTGGCGTAAACTAACTATATAAACATATCTTTTAGAGCCTTAAGAGTGATACCTAATAGAGGGACTCAAAGAGCGAAATAATTTTAAATTGTTTCTTTTATGCATAGTTTTGATAGTCTGGAGAGGTTTTAGATGAATAAAATATTTCCTTATCCTCCTGATCCTCGGATTAATAAAAAGATTGAAGTACGAGAAATATCGCTGAAATTCAAAGGAATTTTTGCTACAGAGGGAATAAAAAAAGGAGAAATCCTTTTTACGAATTGGAATGAAGGCTGTGTCTTACGTTCTCGAGAAGAAATACAAAAACTTCCTCCCGCTTATAGATTAGTTATGGAAACATATTCTACGGAATTATTTGAAAATAAATATATGGGGCCGTCTGAAGAAGATCCTCTCCTCCTTCCAGGGCATTTCATTAATCATAGTTGTGACCCTAATGCCTGGCTAATCTCCGATCATGATGTAGCGGCACGAGATGACATTGAAAAAGGAGAGCAAATAACTATCGATTACGCTACTTTTGTTGTCAATTTCTTTGAAAGTTCGAGAATTACAAATTGCCTTTGCGGCACGGCTCTGTGTAGAAGAGAAGTTAAGGAAAAAGATTGGTTGAGAATGAGGAAGATGTATAAAGGGCACTTCTTAGGGTGGATTGAGAAGAAAATTGAGCAAAGAGAACTTTAAATTTGAACATCTCTTTCTTTTTGTGATCACTATAAAGTTACAGTTCTACAAAAGCTTTATAAATAAAGGTATTCTAAAGGTATTCTCAACTGTGGTGGTGGAAAAACTGGTGAGAGTCATGGACACATTCGAGCTGAAAAAAGAGCAATTGAAACTTGCCGCTAAAATTGTCGTGCGCGATGGGTTTAGTACTGTTAAGACTATTGGAGCGGTTATCTGCCAGCCTTTTGGAACTAAACTTATGGCCATTGCTGTCGTTTGTACTTTTCCTTCTTCAGAATTGATAGAGAAAAAGACGTTCTTGTTAGAGAATCCTTTGCCTTACAAGCCAGGATATGAAGCCTATCGGGAAATGCCGGCGATGATCGAAGCATATAATCAATTAGAGCAGGAACCGGATCTATTACTTGTGTACGGGACAGGAGTTCTTCATCCTCGCGGGTTAGGAATCGCTTCCCATTTAGGATTAGCACTTAATAAAGCCACTATGGGCATTATATCAACACTTTTATTTGGCAAAGTCGAGAAGGGAAAAATTATCGTTGATGGAGAAGTGAAAGGATTTGAGATTACAACCAGGCAACACGCTAATCCCATTTATGTTTCTCCAGGCCATCTGGTTTCTGTTGGCACAGTATTACATATTATTCCTCAATTAATACAGTATCCTCACAAATTACCAGAGCCGCTTCATCTGGCGCAGAAGATGGTGAAGAAGAACGTAAAGAACTTACGAAGTAATGATACCAGAGAGATAGAGTAGGAATATATACTGAAAGGATGAAATAATCGTAAAGTTCATGTCGTTCTTTCATATATAGTCACTAGCGTTCGTCACTTCCCTAACGGGGAAGTATCCAAAACGCGATTCAATTACGAAGATTATGTACACTTGGCACAATTCGATTTTTCAGTGATGTACAAAATCACTCACTTTTTGAATTGTACCGTACGCTTGGTATAAAATAAAGCCCCCACCGAGATTTCCATCCTTATTTTGAACTCGGGACCTCCTGATGTCATGATGTGCTTTTTTCTGTCATTGTCAACACATCAGACAGGCATCATTACAAGTCAGGTGCTCTAGCCACTGAGCTACGGGGGCGCTGCAGACTTATTTTGGAGAATTCTTTATTAAAGTTTTGGAAATGTCGTTAGACATCCATAGAGTCTAGCGTTATTGAAAAGTGTAGGAGCACCAATTGCGGAGACTACTTGAAGTATGAAATAAAGCCGACAAGAGGGTAGTCTCTTACGGAGAACGTCAGCCTTTGATTACTAGAGCAAGGTCGTAGCCGGTGCCCTAAGAGTGAAACGAGAACTTTTCAATAACGCTCAAAGTCTTTATCCTTTCTCCTGTTGCAGATGCGAAGGCCAGGAACGGCTGGGATAGAAGTTTTCTACTTCCTCATATGGCAGGTAGCGTTTGAACTTAAACCATTGCTTCATGAAATTTTGCAGTGCATACGTCTCTTGGTACAATTCTTTTTTCTTTTTTTCGTATTGGGAATGATAGATGCGGCTCTTGAATAGCTTTGTAAAATGTTTGAGAATGGCGTGCTTGTTAAATTCTCCCACGAAATTTAGCTGCATATACGGTTTAATGTAAATTTCCACTTCCCCCTTATGGACTTTAAGCTTTAACCCTTCACGGATGATTTCTGTTTCCTGAATTCCTAAGTTGTGCCAGTCAAAGTCAAGATAATAAGTGATATAGGACTGGTTCTTTGGCACTTTGTGCAAACGCCACCAAATCCACATTTCTTTGACACCGCCTTGACGGACATGTTCTCCGTATTGTGATTCCCAATGCTCGTCACGATCTTCGATGTCCTTCCAGTCATTATCATTTAGATATTCACGCAACGCAGTGTAAAACTCTTTAAGGTCAAAAATATCTTTAAACTTAACACGTAATTCGGGAAGCTTTACTTCTTCCTCTTTTGGAATCTTAAACTTAGGCATGAATAATTTATGATTTTATAAAAGTATATAAAATTTCTCTCTTGGGGTATGTAGTTAAGTCTGCTCTTTCGTGGACAATGCCGACTCGCTTTCCGTAGGCGGCGAAGAGAGTGTGGCGCCTTTCCCCCGGATGGAGCACCCCCTTCTACAAGAGTTCCTGGATCATTTGAGAATGCTCGTACATTGGCACAGTCCACCCGCAGACTTAACTACCTCTCTCAGGAAAACTCTATTCTCTTTTTAAATAATAAATAAAATATCCAGGCTGTGCCTATAGCCATGTCAAGGATGGCCTTGATAAGAGCGAGGCGCAGGCGAGAGGCTTCCGCATCAAGAAAAGAAGGGGTTCCAGGATCAAAAAATTGAATTTTTGTCCAGGAAAAGTAGAGAGGATGAGGCCAGAGGAGAGGAACGCCATACGAGAAGGACATATCTAACACGAAGTGGCTGATCATTCCTGCGGCAAGGAAAAGAGAGAAGTGCCGCGCTTCGGTTCTCTTGAGAAAATAGAAAAATAAGTATGTAATTAAGGATACGATTCCTACAAACAGAAGGCTATGTGTGAAAGTTCTATGAAATTCTGTGCCTAAACTCCAATCGAGGAGAAAGTCAGCATCTGGAAGAATGGAACCAAATAAAAGAAAGAACCAAGAGTAGTGGCCGATAGTTTTTTTAGAGACTTTTTCATAAAGTTTTCCTAGAAGCCAGACGCTCACAAGATGGGTGAAGGCAAAGGACATGCTTTTGTTTACGTAATGAACCTGTTCTTTAATTTTTCCTCAACTTTTATAAATGAGCTCTGTTCTGGGATTTTATGCTTATCGGCGTCGTAGGAAAACCTTCCGTTGGAAAGAGCACTTTTTTCAAAGCCGCTACGCTGGCGGAGGCGGAAATCGCCAGTTATCCTTTTACAACGATAAAACCTAATTCCGGAGTGGGGTTTGTAGGAGTTGACTGTGTTGATAAGGAATTTCAGAAGCAATGCCAACCGCGAACAGGATATTGCCTTCACGGCAAACGTTTTATTCCCGTGCAGATGTTAGATGTGGCAGGATTAGTTCCAGGGGCGCATGAAGGAAAAGGAATGGGCAATCAATTTCTTGATGACCTGCGTCAAGCTGATGTTCTAATTCATGTTATTGATGCCGCTGGCGCAACAAATGAAAAAGGTGAATCTATCCCTCCTGGAACTTATGATCCTTGTAATGATGTAGAATTTCTGGAAGTAGAATTAGATATGTGGTATCTCGGGATACTTAAAAAGGGCTGGGAAAAATTTGCCCGGACGGTCGTGCAGGAAAGAAAAGAAGTTCATTTAGCATTAGCGGCACAATTATCTGGATTGCACGTTACAGCCGCAATGGTCGAGGAAGCAATGGCTCGGTTAAAACTAAATAAAGATAAGCCCGTTCAGTGGACGGAAGAAGAGTTAAAAGGTTTAGCCGTAGCCTTGCGTAAAAAGACTAAACCGATGCTTATTGCTTGTAATAAAGTAGACATCCCTGCCGCGGAAAAAAATCTGGAACAATTGCGGAAAAAGTTTCCGTCTGATATTTTTATTCCTTGTTCTGCGGATGCAGAATTGGCCTTAAAAGAAGCAGCAAAAGTGGAGTTAATTGAATATCTCCCGGGAGATCAGACTTTTAAAATATCGCAGGAAAGCAAATTGAGTGAGCGGCAGAGAAAAGCCTTGGATTTCATCCAGAAAAAAGTTTTACAGAAATTTGGCAGCACGGGAGTGCAAGAAGTTTTAGATAAAGCCGTGTTTGAGCTCTTAGGTTGTGTTGCTATCTATCCAGGAGGGGTAAGCAAGTTGGAAGATTCTGAAGGACGATGCCTGCCGGATTGTTTTCTCATGCCTCCCAAAACGACGGCCTTAGATTTTGCCTATAAACTGCATACGGACCTGGGGAAGAATTTTATTTGCGCAAAAGATGTGAAAACAAAAAAAACCGTTGGTAAAGATTACCTTCTGCAAAATCGGGATGTTATAGAGATTGTGGCTCGAAAGTAAATTTTTCTTAAGACAAAGATTACATTTACGATATTACAGTTATTATTTTGGTTCACTATATATATTGGTTCACTATAACACTCAAATATCAATTTCCATTTCTATAAATAATTAAAAATAACTTCTTTCCTTAAATTTTTTATGACGAGAAATAAGTCGCTGGGTTCGTTTTTCAATAAACTTAAGAGTTTTTTTCAGAAAGTGCCGGAAGCGGAAGTTGTTCCATTTGAAAAAATCCAGGAATGGCTCGAACATCGGCGGGAAGAGGCGGTGCTCAAAGCGAATCTTCATAAGGAAAGTATTTTGTATGCTCAAGTATTGAAAGAAAAAAAAGTGTTTATAGAATCTCAACTTGATGGCTGGGAACGGCGGCTTCCTCTCCAGCATCAAGATGTCAAAGCCTTCTTTGTTAGAGCTCGGAATCTTCTTCATCAGGTAACTTTTCCTTTAGATCCTGAAGATAGGCAGCAGGTCATTCTCGCGACAAGTAATTTTAATCGCCTCATTGAAAAAGAGTTGGAACGCCTCATTTCTGATTTAGAAAGCAGTTCTTTTGGCCGCAACTTTCGGTTTCTTTTGTCTCCGGCGGAGAGGAGTGTAACTTTAAATCCTCTCTTAAAAGAGCTGTTTGAATTAAAAGCTTCACGCGATATGTTTGAACAAAAACTTCTGAAGAGCGGGTGGCGGATGTTTGATGCCCTTCATCGCAAGAGGCAGGAACTCTTCACCATCGGGGAGAGATTTCAGGAAGCAGAAAAAAAATATGCTGGTTTCAGGGAACGATGGCAGACGGCAGAGAGAAAGAAGGAAGAAAAAGAGCAGGAGGTGTCTCGTCTTAAAGAACAAGATGACTATAAAAACATGACGATGGTTCTGGCAACACGGGATGATCTTCAACGACAAGTTTATAATTTGGTGAAAGAAGTTGAAAAGTCCTTTCTCATCTTACAACCAGTTTTAGTCCAATACCAACAAATTGAAGATGGTAATAAAGAACTCATTACCTCTTACTTACTGGATCCCCAGAAAGGATTAGCTGGTGATGAAGGTTTAACCATCCTTCATGTTTTACAACATCTAAAAGCGTTGTTAGATTCGGGAAAAGTGTTGTCTTCTGAAGAAGATAAAGCTTTATTTCATACGACTATAGAAACTCTGTTGCAAGGCACATTGGAGAACGTTCATAAAGAACTTTTTAGCTTACGCCAAGAAATGCAGAAGCATGATGCCTTGGCGAAGAAAAACACTCTGATTAAGAAAGTGGAGGAAGAAGATTATAAGCTGGCTCATTTTACTGAACAGCAGCAATCCTTGCAAAATTCCTTAGCTCAGCTTCAGGAGCATCTTCAGGAGAGGAAAGAACATTTCCAGCGTGAGAAACAGTTCTTTGAGAATTTAGTGAAAGTGGGGTTGGGAAAGTCGCTTATATTAAAAGTTGAATTTTCCCCTTAAATTGCTGGTAATTCCTTTCTAAAGCAGCAATAGAAGGGAGTTTTTTCCCGGTGAGGAAATCAGCCATGGCCCCTCCACCGGTAGAAACATATGTCATTCCATGTTCTAAATTAAATTTATAAATGGCTTCTGCCGTTTCTCCACCACCGCATAAAGAGATCGCGGTAAGGGAAGTTATGAAGGTTCCGATTTCTCTTGTTGCTGCGGCAAACTTTGCCCATTCAAAATAACCTAAAGGGCCGTTCCAAACAATGGTATGCGCTTTTCGCAGATATTGTTTGTAGAGCTTAATTGTTTCCGTGCCGAGGTCGAGAGCAATGTGGGTTGAGGGAAGGTTATTAAATGGGACAATTGAAGTCTTGGCGTGAGAAGAAAAAGAGTCGGCGACGACAAAATCAACGGGAAAAATGATTTTCTTTGCGGCTCTTCTGTTGAGAAGTTCCCTCGCTTTTTGTTCACTTTTATAATCTGACTTAGACATTCCTATAGAAAGACGCTGTGCCTTCAGGAAAGGGAAAGGAAGAGCGCCTCCCAGAAGAATATAATCTGCTTTTTTTAAAGCCTTGGCAATAATCTCCATTTTTGTGAGCTTTCCGCCGCCCAAAAGCCAGACAGAAGGGCGACGAGGTTTAATTCCTTTCTGGAGGCTGAGAATTTCTTTTTCCATTAACAGCCCGGCCACAGCGGGAAGAAAGCGAGTAATAGCTTCGACAGAAGCATGGGGATAGTAGGAAGCAAAGGCTTCATTTACGTATACATCAGCAAGTTCTGCTAAAGAATGGGCGAAAGCGAGATCGTTTTCTTCCTCTTCTTTATAGAAGCGAAGGTTTTCCAGAAAAAAAATGTCTTGTGGTTTTCCTTGCTGAATTTTCCGTTTAATTTCCTTGCCAATGCAATCTGGAAGGGCAAGAAGGTGTGTTTGAGGAAGAAATTTGGCCAATTCTTTGGCTAGGGGAGCGACTTTGAGTTCAGGGGTATATTTTCCTTGCGGCCGGCCGAGATGGGTGGCCAGGATGATCTTGCAGTCTTGCGATAATAAATATTTAATAGTAGGAAGAGAAGCCTTAATTTTTCTATTATCGGCAACGGTCTTTTTTTCTAAAGGAACGTTAAAATCGACGCGGAGAAAAACAGTCTTATTTTGAAGAGGGAAAGTTGCGAGTGAGAAGCGGTTCATAGTGTTAAAGGAGAAGGTTCTATCTATAATAAGTTTTCCTCTTTGAGTAGGTATTATGTCTGCTCTTCCGTGGATACTGTATACTAAACGAATGATATAATATAAAGGTATCTTTCTCCTCTTCGCCGGCGGAAGAGGCAGAGATTGATTTGGAATTAGAAAGAGAAAAACTCCTGAAATTTATTCAAAAGAAAGCGAAGGCAAAGCATCATTCGCTAAGGTAACAGTATCTTTTAAAAGTTACATATAAATATAACTAAATTATTCTTTGGTATAATGAACAAGATTATTGATTGGAAATGTCCCCCGCCGAGAAAAGGGCTTAAAGGGTTTATTGACCGGCTGTTTGGCCCCGGGGCTACTACTGCAGAGTATATCTTACAGTTGGGTTTTGCGATAGCAATGGCGGTAATTATGCTGCTTTACGTTTTACTGGCAAAACTTCCTTGGAATATCATTCAGATAATTGTTCCAGTCTATCTTGCTTTTGATATCTGCGGGGGTATCGCCACCAATGCTACTTCTTCCGCCAAACGCTGGTGGCACCGGAAGGAACGTAGAACCTGGAAGAAAGACGCTCAGTTCTTGGCTGCTCATTTCTATATGCCCCTATTGATTACCTTGGCCTTTTTCCCCCGGGACTGGTCATTCTTTATTATCAGTTATGGTTATTTACTCTTCGCTGGATTTATCATTGCCGCGACAACTCTTTATTTAAGAAGAGCGGTTTCATTAATGTTTTATGCTGGAGCGCTGATTTTATCTTTGTATGCAATCCCTTTGCAGCCAGGGCTGATTTGGTTCCTGCCTCTATTTTACTTAAAATTGCTAGTAAGTTATCTCAATGTTGAAGAGCCCTACAGGCCAAATAAATTAGAAACAAATGAAATTTAAGTTTTCAGGTTGGTAACTACATAACCTTCTTTAACTTCATTAACGAGCTTGGCTGGACAATCAACTAAATCCAGCATTTTGTTATTAAAATGGCCATAAGCTTTTTCCTTTTCTTTTCTATAAAATAAACTGAGTAGTGTGTAGAAATGACTGATACACTAAACTAATTCTTGCATAAAAAGCAATAATTCATCAGTTAAATATGCGCACTACCGAAAGACGCACAAGGGTTCACAGAAAATAAAGACGCTGTGAAAGAAGGCGGCATTGTCGCTGGCGTTGCTCGGAAAGAACTAGAAAGTAGAAGCGGGGAGAAAGTGGTTTCTGAAGAAAATTATTTTCATTTGATTGAAGGGAAGAAAAAAAGGAAATTGATCGGGGAGAATTAAACTCTCTTCTTAAGAATCTCTATTCTTAAGACTCTCTACAAAACTCATTTCCCTTTCTCTATATTCCGATCTCCTCATTTGTTACTATTTTTCAATGAGACTAAAATTATATAAATATGTTATCTAGTTCTAGAACGTAGTTCAATCTCACTTGTATACAATAAAAAAGGTGGAATCATGTTTACAAAGAAATATCTGGTTGTTTTTTTTGCTGTCTTAGTTCTTTTATCGTCTTTTCTTCTAGTTCAATCTTCCCCTCTTTATACACCTCTTAACATTACTGCGGGACTTAGTAACGTATCTATAGGTCGGGCAATTAATCCCCTTAGCGTGTATGTTAATGGGACTAATCTTAGTGGGACCATCGTTCTTCATTTAAACTGGTCTAACGATGTCGTGTCGGATGTTAACATTGCAAACGTTACATTCCTATTCTTCTCTTTTGTAGAAGGTCAAGCAAATTATACTTCTTTTATCTTTAATCAAACTATCGGTAATTTTACCAACTCTTCCTTTAACACTGCCCTTCTCACGACCGGAAAATATTTCATTAACATAAGCGTCGTCAACTTATCTTATCCTGGGGCTGCCGCTTTTCCGTCATTGAACTACACTCAGGTTAACATTACGATAGATAATTCACCTCCTAACGTAACATTGAATATGAGTCGTCCAAATCCTGCTCTTTCAAATTATAATGGCTCTAATTTTAGTGAAGCGACAGGAATGGTTACATTTAACGCCAGTGTAACCGACCAGACTGTCGGTTCCGTTGGCTCTGTTATTATGAACTTTACCAATTCGAGTGATATGCAAGCGGGAACGATGTTCACGCGCATCGCCGCTTTTGTAAGCGGCGCAGTATATAACGTCTCTTTCGCCAACATTTCAGAAAACTTTACTGAAGGACTGCATCAAATGAACATCATTGGCAATGACTCACTCAATAATACCAATACAAGTACCAGCGTCTGGTTTAAAATTGATAGAACTCCGCCCAATGTTTCTACGTTGGCCGGGTTTGTTAATAACAGCAATTACAGTGAACTAAGCGGCACATTTACATTTAACGTCACGGTCATTGACGGAGTGGTTGGAGTATTAGCCGTTAATTTCAGCACCACTAACGCCAGCAATCTTGGCGGAGTTGCGGGAAACTTTACGGCAGGAAACAATACCGGAACATGGGGAATCAGTTTTGCGAATACCCTTCAATTATATGAAGGCTTGCACCAAATGCGAGTCATGGCGTATGATTACTTGAACCATACAAACTTGACGACGGAGATTTGGTTTGGGGTTGACAGGACGGCGCCGAATGCGAGCAACTTGAATATCATGGGCATGCTCACCCCTGCTGCGCTGACTGATACTGTTAATTTCAGCGAAAATGTTGTTGCGCAATATGGAATGATTACATTCAACGTTACGGCGATTGACGGATATCGCGGAGTATTAAGTGTCAACATGAGTTTTGATAATGCCAGCGGCAATGCCGGTGGAACGCCATTTAACGGAACAGCGACAAATTACAGCGGCAATTGGAACGTTTCCTTCTTTAACATCAGCGCGAACTTGACTGACGGCCTGCATACTGTCCGTGTCATGGCCAATGACGGACTGAACAACAGCAACAGAAATAGCACCATCACCTTTAGAGTCGATAAAGAAGTACCAAATGCTTCATTTGTAAATACAGTTACGACAGGAGCGAACTTCACGGAAGCGACGGGACGAGTTTTGTTTAATGCGTCAGTAATTGACGGATCTATCGGTGTCTTGGAAGTTAATATGAGTTTTGACAATGCGAGCGGTGTTGGCGGCACAGCCTTCAATAGAACTGCAGCTAATTTCAGTGGTTATTGGAATGTCACGCTGGAAAATATTTCTGCGAACTTAACTGATGGCTTGCATACGATTCGCATCATGGCCAATGATAGGTTTAATCACAGCAACAGAACTTCAACGTTTACATTCAGAGTTGACAGGGAAGTGCCTAACGCGAGCAACTTGAATATCATGGGCATGCTTACCCCTGCTGCGCTGACTGATACTGTTAATTTCAGTGAAAATGTTGTTGCGCAATATGGAATGATTACATTTAACGTTACGGTCATTGATGGTGTTACTGACATTTCTACCGTCAACATGAGTTTTGATAATGCCAGCGGCAATGCCGGTGGAACGCCATTTAACGGAACAGCAACAAATTACAGTGGCAATTGGAACGTTTCCTTCTTTAACATCAGCGCGAACTTCACTGACGGCCTGCATACGGTTCGCGTCATGGCTAATGACTGGGTTAATCATAGCAACAGAACTACGACCATTACCTTTAGAGTCGATAAAGAAGTACCAAATGCGAGCAACTTGAATATCATGGGCATGCTCACTCCTGTTGCCTTGACTGATACTGTTAACTTCAGTGAAAATGTTGTTGCGCAGTATGGGGCGATTGCTTTCAATGTTACGGTTATTGACGGATCTATCGGTGTCTTAGAAGTTAACATGAGCTTTGACAACGCCAGTGGTAATGCTGGAGGCACAGCTTTTAACAGAACTGCCGTTAACTTCAGCGGCAATTGGAACGTTTCCTTCCCGAACATCAGTTCAAATTTCAGTGACGGCCTGCATACGGTTCGTGTCATGGCTAATGATAGGTTCAATCACAGCAACAGAACTACGACCATTACCTTTAGAGTTGACAGAGAACCTCCAAATGTTAGCTTAACACTTCGAGGTATAACGAATTCAAGTTATAGTAGTTCAACTGATTTCCTAACATTTGCGAATAACAGTAACTTCACAACAGGAGCTCGGGTGCTGTTCAATGCCAGCGTCATTGATGGAAGTATCGGTGTCTTGGAAGTTAACATCAGCTTCTCGAACTTAACTGGCGATGGAGGAACGGCGTTTAACAGAACAGCGGCCAACTTAAGCGGTAATTGGAACATCACTTTTGAAAATATTGCTAGTAACTTCACTGATGGCTTGCATAGGCTGGTGGTCATGGCCAATGACAGGTTCAATCACAGCAACAGAACTACAGAGTTCTGGTTTACGGTTGATACTTTAGTGCCAAATGTGACGGTCCTCACTACGAATGGCACTAAGTATTCACGAAACAACGTAAGTGGGTTTAATGTCTCCGTCAGCGATGTAGAATATATTACGTCTGTCATCTTCCAAGTAAGCAACGATACCAATCCGTTTAACTTAACGGCCACAAACGTCAGTGGAAATTGGAACACAAACATAAATGCTTCAACCTTGCCTGAAGGAGCGCACAACATTACCGTCTTTGCCAATGACAGTGCGGGGAATTCAAACCGTATCAAGATCGGAACATTTGTCATTGACAGATCCCCGCCGACGATTTCGTTAAGCAAAGCGGCGTCCTCAACGGCAACAAGCTTGGTAATAACGATAACTACGAGTGAGGACGCAAGCACTTGCAGCGCGAATCGTGGTTCAGTAAGCGGCTCAGGAAGTTCTCAGACGCTTACAGCGACAGGATTAAGCCCAGATACTAATTATGGATTTGATGTAACGTGCCAAGATGACCAATCAAACAGTTATACTTTTTCCAACACTTTTAGAACTGACGGCGGAGGAAGTTCAGGTAGCGGTGGCAGTGGAGGAAGCAGTAGCGAAGGAAGTGGAGAGACTTCAGCTCCAGCTCCGGAAGCGCCAGCAGCAGAAGAACCGCCAATTGAAGAAACTATTGAAGTTGTCGTAGAAGAAGCAGAGGAAACAACGACAGAAGAAACAACCACGACAGAAACTGGGCAGCAGACGGGTCAAGCCGGGGCGGGAGGTGGTGGTGGAAGTTCTTCCTCAACCATTACAGGTCAAGCTGCGAGCCAGAAAACTTTTGTCCAGCGCGATCCGGTAAATGAAGTTAAGAGTGTAAGCGTAACCTTCACCAATCTTGGCAAAGAAGCTATTGTTTTAGAACCAACGATAACTGAAAAATTCACTCCTCTTAAATTTGAAGACAGAATTAAAAGCCTTCTCGAAGAGAGAGAATCTGGAAGAACGATTGAAACCTTGCAACTTCTAGATAAAGAAGGAACGAAAAACATGATCGGCAGATCTTTCAGTTTAGCATCATTATTTACAGAAGATAATCCTAGTGTAAGTGGTTTGGACTATTCATCAGAATTAGTTCTTGGAAACCCTCTCCAATCGAAACTGCTTAATCCTGAACAAATCGTGGTTAATCCGGATGAAACGATAAAGAAAGGTTTCCAAATTCAGCCCGGAATAACAACAAAAGAAACCCCCATGGAATTAAAATTCATGTCGGAAGGAAAAGAAGTCGTCAAGAAAGAAGTAAAACGAAACGATCCCGTTCCAGGAACGGTTCTTGATCTTAACAGAGATCAAGGTTTGGTGGACATGTATTTTGTAATGCCTCCCCTAAACAAGAATTCAGAAACAAAAAATGAGTACAAAGTTGAAATTAGCATAAATAAGAAAGAAGAGGCGGGA
>Ga0209541_10006785_pt1 | contig 19418 bp, 17 predicted proteins | sample RifCSPlowO2_01_FD_184027 | JGI IMG/M metagenome (GOLD analysis project Ga0209541, IMG submission 184027) | Groundwater microbial communities from Rifle, Colorado - Rifle CSP2_plank lowO2_0.1 (SPAdes) (version 2) | ecosystem: Environmental > Aquatic > Deep subsurface > Groundwater | place... | reverse complement strand
AAAAAAGAAAGTATATAAGAAGGTTAAAATAGACGAAGTAGTCTTCGGTATTCTAATAACACTTTTATTGATGGCTGTAATTTTACCGCTCCTCTCGTCGATAAATCCGTTTTTCCAAAAATTAGTAAGCGATACCTGGAAATTCTTAAGTCTTGAAAATCTGCTTAAATTTATCGGTTTAGAAAATTTCTTTATCTGGTCTATAAGACTGGTGTTTTTTCTTTTCTTTATTTTTATGATTCCCAAAATTATTACTTTGTTTAATAAAAGTTATAATTACTCGATTCCTTCGGCATTAAAACAGCAAGCGTTCCCGCTACTGATCCCCAAGTTGATTCTGGCAATGATCCTTTTTATCTTTTTTGTTACTCAACTCCAGTTTTATTTTGCCAGCGATCAAACTTTTCAAAACCTAGGGTTGAACCATTCCCAGCGTACCCGGGAAGTGTTTGCTCAACTTTCTTTGGTTGCCGGTATTGTTTTACTTCTCATTTACAACGCCCGTCTGAAAGGTGTTTTTGACAGGATTTTGAACTGGACGTTGGGAGTGCAGGGGATTTTTCTGACCGCAATGGCTTATAAAAGTGTCTACGAATACATAAATGCTTGGGGACTGACTCATAAAAGACTTTATGGTTTGGCGTTTGCGACATTAGTAGCAGGAATCTTTGTCCTTTTCTTTAATAATTACCGGCAACAAAAACCAAAGGCAATTTTCGTTAAAAAAACTATAATTTTTTCCGGTCTAATACTACTAATTGTCAATCTTCTCAACTTCGATTACCTTATTTATTATTTTAAAAAAGCAAAAACAGGGCAGGGAATAGATTATACTTATCTTTCAACTTTATCTCCCGATTCGCTTTCTTATAAAGAACAGTTTTTAAAGTTAAAAGAATTAAGCGAACAAAATGAATATCCGCAGGAAGGATATGATAATAAAAACCCCCTAATAATTATTCATAAAATAGAAAGTCTGCAGAAGAAATATTTACGGTTTGATCTTCGTACAATGAATTTGTTGGATTTCTGGCAGTATCAGCAGATTAAGGAGATAGATACGGGTAAGTTGAGGGCGTACTACGAAAACAAGCGTCCGCTAAAAATAAGATACTAAATTAGTATTTTTAAGCAGGTAAGAATTGACCTCCCGGTTTGCGTAAAATCCTTCTTCTGTCTAATTCAGTAAGATGCTTCTTCCGTAAACGTAAAGAATTGGGTGTAATTTCCAAAAGCTCGTCTTTTTCCAGAAAATCCAACGATTGTTCAAGCGACAATTCTGTTGCCGGTGTTAACTGGATTACCCCATCGGATGATTTAGATCTCATGTTAGTGAGCTTTTTGCCTTTGCAGACATTAAGTGAAATATCTTCATCTTTGGAGTTAACTCCAACAATCATACCCTCATAAACCTTCGTTCCCGGCTCAATAAAAGTTATTCCCCTTCCCTGGGCATTTTCCAATCCGTAGGCAAGCGCTTCTCCCAGCTGGCTCGCAATCAGTGCTCCCTTCCTCATTTTAGGAATAATTTTTCCGATCTTTTCGCTTCCGATAATCTGCGAATTATAGACAATCGTTCCCTTCGTCTGCGTAAGAAGGTAACTTCTAAGACCAATCAATACTCTTGTAGGTGCGTGATAAATAAATTCTGTTTCTTCGGCATTTATCGTTTCCATATTTATCAGTTTTGCCAGCCTTTTTCCGAATTCCTCCGTAATAACTCCGATAAATCCCGAGGGTACAATAACCGAAACCTCTTCAACCGGTTCCAGAATTACTCCGTCTGTTTGTTTTAATATCACTTCCGGCTTTCCGACCTCCAACTCAAATCCTTCCCTTCTTAGGGTTTCCAGAAGAATTGATAGGTGAAGTTCCCCCCGTCCGGCAACTGATAATTTTCCGTTTCCCATTTTTTCGACTCTTAAGCTTAAGTTGCTTTCAAGTTCTTTAACCAGTCTTTCTTCGATTTGCCTGCTTGTGGTAAATGTTCCTTCCCGACCTGCAAACGGTGACGTATTTGGCCCGACTGCAATATGAAGAGTGGGTTCGCCGATTACAATCTGGGGAAGTGGATTTGTATCTATCGGGTCAGATACAGTATCGCCTATTTTAATGTCGTCAATCCCCGAAAAGGCGACTATCTCGCCCACGACTGCTTCATCCGTTTCCACTCTTTTCAGTCCTTCGAAAACAGTAATTTTTTCTATCGTTCTAATCCTGGTTGGTTCATCTGCTGTTACAACTTTCATTCCTTTTTTTAATATCCCGCTATATATTTTTCCGATCGCTATTCTGCCCAAATGGGAATCGTAGTCCAGAGAGCTGATGCTTATTTTAAAACTTCCGTCCCTATATTCGGGCGGGGGTATGCTTTTCAGAATTGTTTCTAGAAGTGGAACAATACTTCCTTGCGAATCCGGATTCTCAGGAATTTTATCGTAAACTACTCCTGATCTACCTACTGCATATAAAACTTCAAAATCGAGCTGTTTTTGATCACTGGCCAACTCCAAAAACAAAGACTCGATTTTATTTAAGGCAGCTAACGGCCTGGCTAATTTTTTATCGATTTTATTGATAACGACAATTATTTTTAATCCCAGCTCGAGAGCTTTCCTGAGAACAAACCTCGTTTGCGGCATGGGTCCATCGGCGGCATCCACTATTAAAAGTGCACCGTCTGCCATACCCAAAGTTCTTTCGACTTCACCGGAAAAATCCGCGTGTCCCGGAGTGTCGATAATATTTATTTTTGTATATTTATACCTGATTGAGCAGTTTTTGGCCAAAATAGTAATTCCGCGCTCACGCTCAAGCTCGTTACTATCCATTATTTGCGTCTGATCCATTTCTTCCTGGTTATCCCGAAATACATGGGTTTGCTTCAAAAGCGCATCAACCAGTGTCGTCTTACCATGATCAACGTGGGCAATAACTGCAATATTTCTTATATCCATATTTGATTCTCCATCAAAAAACCCGACCTTATTAAACTTAATCGGGTAACAAGTATTATACCAGTTTGACGGTGTTATTCCCAACTTGAAATGAATATTTTTGCCTATTTTGATAATTCTAAAACTTCAGTCTCACTTTTTCCAGTTTTTACCTGAATGTCGAGTCTCATTTAATTTAATTATTTATCGTGGCCAACCTCCAATGTTAATACCGTGCCTCCCGCACCCTTAATATTCTCTTTAAATTCAGCAGATTGTTCCGCCTGTACTTTCTGCATCCATGCTTCCGATCCGACAATCTGATCTTCGGGAAGACCGGGAAATTTTTCTCGCATCGCCGCAGCAATGCTTGCCAGTGTGACAGTAACTGTTTTTTTCCCAGTGTCTGATTTTGCGGCATGTGAATTTGCTGATTTTTCTGCTGCCATTTTTATTCACCCCCTTAGCGAAATATTAATTTATCGATATCATTAATAATTTGCTCGGCATGTACTGCGGGATCAACTTTCGGATAAATCTTCTTAATTAACCCCTCGGGGTTAAGCAAAAAAGAAGTTCGTTTAGCAAATATAATTCCGTCGGCTCCGTAGGCTTTTATAGTTTTTTTATCGGGGTCGGCAAGAAGTGGAAAGGGTAATTCGTATTTTTCAGCAAATTTTTCATGACTTTTGACACTATCCCCGCTAATGCCGACTATTTCTAGCTTATCTTTATATAGTGAAAAATTGTCCCTGAAAGAACAAGCTTCTTTTGTGCATCCCGGGGTAAAATCTTTGGGGTAAAAATAAATTAATAACCATCTGCCTAAATAGTCAGACAGGCTCAGTACATTGCCGTTTTGATCGGCCAATTTAAAATCAGGAGCTTTATCATTTACTGCTAACATTATTAGTTATTTTCTCAATGTCTGCCATACTTTCTTGATTTCATTCTAATTTGCTTAAATCCTCAATCGGCATTTTTAAGTTTTTCTGAAAACTATATCAGGAAGGCCTCGATTTTTCTCATCCGTATCCATACCGTACCCCTCGACCCAATTATCCGGAATGGTAAATCCCAAATAATCAATGGGTACATCAACCTCTCTTCTCGCAGGCTTAGATACTAAAGCACAAGTTTTCAGGGAAGCCGGATTTCTTGCAGCGAGAATTCTCAAAAGGGTATCAAAACTGTAACCGGTGTCAACAATGTCCTCGACAACAATTACATGTCTATCCTTAATATCAGTATTTAGATCTTTACCTATTTTCGGCTGGCGAGAAGATCGAGTGCCGTCGTAACTGGAAACTGCCATAAAATCAACCTCCGCCTGTAAATCGGGATCCAGTTTTCTTACCAAGTCACCGAGAAAAATGAAGGATCCCTTTAATATTCCGACAAATAGGGGATTTTCACCTTTATGGTCGACCGAAATCTGATCCGCTAATTCCTGGACTCTTTTTGCAATATCTTCTTCCATAATTAGAATTTCACGATTAATACCGTCCTGAGGAATTCTTTCGGCACTCATAATTTTTCAGTTTAATACTCTTCCGAAGTCAAGACAAGTGAATAATATTAATTTGTAGAAAAACCCGTTGAAGCCAATTGCATTTCTTCCAATGTTATAGCTAATCCTATATTAAACTCAACCAGTTCCTGTGGATTTAATGTTTTTATAAAGTGATCGGCAAATTTCACAACTTCCTTTCTGTCAACCATAAATTCTATCGGCATAATCGGTGTCCCTCTTAAATGAAATGAATCGTCAACAACAGCTCCGATAAAAAACGGACTCACATCGGCGTCTCTTAAGGAATCGGCTATGACTTTTACTCTTTCCTCATAGCCGGCAATATCGTCTTTTACGATTGCCGATAAATCCAACAGATATCCCATTATAGTCGGACCGGGATTTCTACGAAATGGTTTATCTGCAAGAATTGCTTCAATACCATCGTGTGTATAGTAATCAACAACCTCGGAATAGGTCTTAACTCCCATTTTTTCGTATATTCCCAGTAACTCTTTTTCGGAAAATGAAAATCCACCACGACCGATTGATTTTTCTGTATTATCCGCGATGTTTCTTAGACGCGACAAAAATTCAAGATCATCCGATCCCGCATCAAGCATTTTTTGTATAAGGGTATCTATATTGGTTTTAACTGCCGCCCGTGTCCTCTCGGTTAACATCCCGATTGCTACGTCTTCCGGATATACCACTTCTCTAAATTTCAGGGTTTTAAACGCATCCTTGTCTGTTTTTCTTTCCATAGAAGATATTATAGGATTGTGTAAAATATTATGCAACCGGGGGGCCGGTAATGAGGGAAACCGGAAGTTATTCCACTACTTCGCCTTCTTCAACTTTTTCCTCTCCGTTACTCTTATTAGACTTTTTTTCGTCTTTCGCTTCGCCCGCCGAAGATTTGGCGGAGGCGGGTTCTTCCTTGCTTTCTCCCTCGGTTGGCTCTTGTTGACCAGCTTGTGGTGAGCTCGCCGAACCATACATTGCCTGACCGATCTGGCTTAAAGTATCGGAGAGATCTTTTGTTGCTGTCTCTATTTCTCCTTTATCAGCCCCATCTTTCGCCAAAACATCTTTGACCGCTTTAATTTTTTCCTCGACTTTTGCCTTTACGTCGGCGGGAGCTTTGTCACCTGCATCTTTAATAGCCTTTTCTGCGGCGGCAACCATCGCGTCGGCCTGGTTTTTGGCAGTTATTACTTCGGCTTTCTTGGTGTCTTCCTCCTTATGCTTTTCAGCTTCCTCCTGCATTCTTTTGACTTCATCGTCGGAGAGTCCTACCGCACCTGTAATTTTTATATTTTGGCTCTTTCCAGTAGCCTTATCTTTTGCGGTAACCGTCAATATTCCTGACGCGTCCATATCAAATGTAACCTCAATCTGGGGAACTCCCCGCGGAGAAGGAGGAATGCCGTCGAGAATAAAGCGGCCCAGACTTTTATTGTCCGCTGCCATCGGACGCTCTCCCTGGGTTATATGAATCTCAACCTGAGTTTGGTTATCGGCAGCTGTTGAAAAAACTTCGGTTTTCGACGTTGGTATAGTCGTATTTCTAGGAATCATGGGGGTTGCTACCGAACCCAATGTTTCGATGGCTAAAGTAAGAGGAGTGACGTCAAGAAGTAAAATATCCTTTACCTCTCCCCCCAATACTCCCGCCTGAATTGCAGCGCCGATTGCAACAACTTCATCGGGATTAACACTCTTATTCGGATCCTTGCCGAAGTAACTTTTAACCGTTTCGATAACCTTTGACATTCTCGTCATTCCTCCAACCAAAATAATCTCATCAATATCGTGCGGATCTAACTTTGCATCTTTAAGACATGCCGTAACCGGTTTCATAGTTTTTTCAATTAGGTCAGAAACTAAGCTTTCCAGCTTTGCGCGTGTCAATTTCATCGTCAAGTGCATGGGTTGTCCGTCTTTTTGTGTAATATACGGCTGGTTTATCTCGACTTCTGTCGAAGCGGACAGCTCAATTTTTGCTTTTTCGGCGGCGTCGCGAACCCTCTGAAGTGCCTGTTTATCCAACCTCAAATCGACACCGTTGTCTTTTTTGAATTCGGCCGCAATATAGTCAACGACTACTTCATCAAAATCGTCTCCACCGAGATGGGTATCTCCGTTTGTTGCCTTAACTTCAAAAACGCCGTCTCCCAATTCCAAAATTGAAATGTCAAATGTTCCTCCTCCCAAATCATAGACCGCAATTTTCTCGGCTTTCTTTTTATCGAGTCCGTAGGCAAGCGAAGCGGCAGTAGGCTCATTTATAATTCTTTCTACTTTAAATCCTGCAATCTCTCCGGCCTGTTTTGTTGCTTGACGCTGCGCGTCGTCAAAATAAGCGGGTACCGTAATCACTGCCTGCTCAACTTTCTCGCCAAGATAGGCTTCGGCGTCTTTCTTGAGCTTCATTAAAATTCTTGCGGAAATTTCCTGGGGCGTATATGTTTTACCTTCGATTTCAACCGCGACCGTTTTATCTTTGCCGGCTACTATTTCATAAGGAACCATCTTTTTGGTTCTTTCGACTTCACTATCGCCAACTCTTCGTCCCATCAGGCGTTTAATAGAATAAACCGTATTTTTGGGATTGAGAATCAATTGCCTCTTTGCAACATCTCCGACAAGATTTTTCACTGGTTCTACAACCGAAGGTGTAATATTCCGGCCGGTATCTGCCGCAGGGATAACTTTGGGGTGTCCCCCTTCCATAACGGCTACAACGCTATTTGTAGTTCCTAAATCAATTCCTACTATCTTACTCATATATCTATTCTCCTTTAAATTATGTAAGAGAGCCAAGCTCTGCTTACAATTTTTCCCATATTAATACTTTTCTTTCTTAATTTTTTCCTCTGTAAACTTTGACTTTTGCTGCTCTAATTACTCTGCCCAGCTGAGCCTCTAAATCTTCAAATCTCCAACCTTGTAAAACTTGCTCTGCAATGTGTCCTTTTTCGCCGCCTTCTATAGATTCTACTGCCTCATGAATTTGCTCGTCAAAGACATCGTCCTTTCTCGGCAAAATTTCCACTAATCCTTCTTCCTGAAAAACTTTTTTAAATTCATTTATTGCTATTGCCAATCCCTGATCCTGCAAGTGCTTTTGGGCGGCTTCAAAAATATCGACTATCGGTAAAAGCTTAAGCAAAATCCTTTCACCTGAAAATCTCATCCAAATCTCTTTCTCTGTTTCAACCCTTTTTCTAAGATTATCATAATCAGCCAAGGCTCTCACCAACTGTGTTTTAAGTTCACTGACCTCTTTAGTCTCTTTTATCTTTTTATCCTTTCGCATTTGCTACTGACCTGCAACTTCCTGTATAAGACTTCTGAAATACCTAAGAATCGGAATTATTGTTGAGTATCTTAGACGGGCAGGACCAACAATTGCCAAACCCGCATCCTTACCCCTAACTTTAAACCTGGTCCCGACGACTCCGATATAGTTTAGACCGGACCAGCCTAAATCTTCTCCGAAAATTACCTCAATAGGAGTAAGTCCTGTCATCCTTTCAAAAAAAAGTTCGTGGATCCTTCTTGCTTCTTCAATTAAAGAAAAGAGCGTTGCAGAAACTTCCATATCCATAAATTCCGGATGCAGGAAAACATTTGAATATCCGGAATGCCAAACGTCTCCGTCGTCCAAAGTTCCCAAAGCAAGACTCCTTGTTCTATCGGCAAGAGCATGAGTGGCTTCGCGCATAAGTCCGTGTACATCATTTCGGCTATCCCAAACTTCCTCTTTTGTCTTAACCTCTTCGGCCAAACTCATTTGCTTTTCCTCCATCAATTGATCTATGTAAAATTTCATGGCGAGTGGGCTTGGCACCCGTCCGGCTGAAGTGTGGGGTTGTCTTAAATATCCCGAGCGTGTCAATTCGACCATCTCATTCCTAATTGTCGCAGGGGACACGCCCAAATTATATTTCTTATCCAACGATTCGGATCCAACCGGTTCGGCAGTTTCAATATACTCATCAATTAGTGCCTTTAAAATTTGTGTTTGTCTGGCTGTTAGTGCGCTGGACATTGTTCGACTTACTTCGTTCTCTCACCACAAGTATTAAATTCTAAACTCGCGCTGAGCTTGCCGAAGTGTTAGCAGAAGATTAACATGAGTGCTAATTGGTGTCAAGACCTAAGTTATTACGTTGTCGAATCTCCCGGCGTGGGGGCGACTGGTTCGGTTTCCCTCTTCGGAATTGGAGATACTTTACGCCCGAGGACTCTTTTTACCAAATTAAAAAAGTTCCAAACCTGTTCTGACCCGAAAAGTATCGAAAGTCCTAAATACACCAAGCCTCCGATTAACGAAACTACTAGCGTTAAAATTAACAAATTTAAGGTGTAGCGGGTGTCTAATACAAACTTTTCAAAATCAATATCACGAGTTACATCAAGTTTACTGATAAAAGAAATTCTTTTAATCCATACCGATCTATCGAAAATCTTCAGGATTAAATACATTACTAATCCCGATCCTAAGGCGGCTGAGACGGATTTAAAAATCGGAGCCAATTTTTTTATAAAACCCCCATCGCCGATTTTTTTATTTATTAAATAAAATAGTAGTGTAGCTTGTACGAAACTTCCTAACGAATAGGCAAAGGCTAGGCCCCAGACTTCAAATCCCAGGATTCTTATAAATATATAGTCAAAAGTTATAACAAGAAGTATTGACGAAATAGAAACTAAAACCGGAGTTTTTGTATCATGAAGAGCATAAAAACTTCTTGCCAACAACGCTGCTGCTGCCTGGAAAACAACACCCAAGGCAAATGCGCTAACAACATAACCTGTCTGCACAGTCGCTTCCCAACTAAAAATATCCGTTCCGTAAATCAGTCTGACTATTGGAACTCTTAATACTATAAGAATTGTTGCAACAGGCATTATCAAAAAACACACATCATAAAGCGCCGACAGAAGAATTTTCTTAAAATTGGCGGGTGAGTCTGCTTCCCGCGCAAGAGTCGGTAGCGCCGCTTTGGCAATCGATGTTCCAAATATGCCGACGGGTACGAGCTGAAGCGTGTTCCCAAATGTGAAGTATGTATAGGAGGCCGTCGAAAGAAGCGAAGAAAAGAAAAGCTCGGCAGTTTTTGAAATTTGCAAAAAAAGAGTCTCCAAAATTCTTGGCGCCGCTAGCCTGCCTATCCGTTTCACTTCCGACGTTAACTTTAGGCTCAGTCTAAAGCGAAATCCCAACTTCATAGCCAACGGAAGTTGCAGAAGAAAATGAGCTAAAGCTCCGAATACAACTCCAATTGCGGGTGCCATAAGACCAAGTTTCGGAGCAAGAAGGATTGTTCCTAAAATTATGCCAAGATTATAAAATAATGGTGCTAATGCCGGAATCAAGAATCTCCGTAAAGACTCAAGAACTCCGGTTAAAACGTAGCTGACGACAAAAAACCCCTGGGCTGCGAAGAGAACCCGAGCAAGCCCAACAATAGTCTCTCTATTTTCTCCGGTAAACCCGGGAGCAAAAATGGCATAGGCGCTATGCGCTGAAAAACTAAGTAAGGTAGAAAGTATAACAAAAATCAAAAGTCCAATATTTACAACTATACCCGCTGTCCTCCAGGCCTTTTCTTCGCCCTCTTTTAATGTACGAGTAAAAACAGGTATGAAAGCCGAGGCAAAAGTACCAAATACTAAAACCTCAAACACCAGATCGGGAAGTCTAAATGCGGCAAAAAACAGCGATAGCTCGTTTGGAACGAAATAATGCGCGAGCGTTCTTTGCCTAATTAACCCGAGTATTCGCGAGGCAACTACCATAAACATAATAATTGTTGCCGCAGATAAAACAGATGTTTGGGGTGCGGTTAAAAATTTTTTTCCTTTCGAAAGTATTTTATTTACCATTTGTTGATAATTTGAGTTTTTTCGATTATACTCGCATTTGAATTCTAAATTAAAATTACTAAATTGGAAATTGGAAATTTTAGTATCGAGAATTAATAACATGCCTTTAACCAAATCGGCCAAAAGAGCTGAAAGAGGCTCAAAAAGAAAAGAAATAGTAAATAAGCTTATTAAAAACAAGCTCGAGATCAGTATTCGTTTTGCTAAAAAAGTTAAAACTAGAGCTAGTGTCCTGGAAGCTATCTCAATGGCTGACAAAGCGGCTAAAAAAAAGGTTATTAAAGCGAACAAGGCTTCAAGAATCAAAAGCTCTCTGACAAAGCTTCTTCCTAAAGAAAGAGAGGCTGTAAAAAAATCTGCAAAGCCAGCAAAAAAAACAAAACCTTCCAAAGCCGCTAAAACTTCAAAGAAAAAAAAGTAACTTTCTATCGATATTCAGGTTGTGGTATATTGAGATAAGGTAAACGGCAAGAGGTGAAGGATGAAAGTTTCTTAGAATCTTCTTTTACCTTTCACTTTTACCTTTCACCAAAAAAACTATGGCTGCCCAAAAAAAAGAAGTACAAATAAACCTGCTTCCCGAAAAAGGATTCGAATCCAGCACTACAGGCAGGATATTGGGCTGGATTCTTTCGACTTTCAGGATAATTGTAATCGTTACTGAAATAATAGTAATGATCGCATTTCTTTCGCGTTTCTGGCTGGATGCGCAAAACACAGACTTAACAGAAGAAATTCAACGCAAAAAAGCGGTGCTCGTTGCTTCACAAGATTCGGACAAAGAATTCAGAGACGTACAAAAAAGACTAAAAATTTATAATGCGCTTATTGGTAATGAAAAAATAATAAGTAAGTCAATAAATTTGATCCGGACTTATTTACCTGACGAGTTATATCTCACCTCAATTGCGTACGCCAAAGACGAAATTACCATAAATGGTTTAACTCCAAGTGAGAGAGGCTTGCAGCAATTTATAGTAAATTTGGATTCGACTGATCTTTATGAAGAAGTAAGTTTGCTAGAACTTAAGTCAAGCCAGGATAACCCCTCACTTTTGCAATTCAGTCTCAAGTCGACGGTCAAACAAAATACAAATTAAATATGAATCAAGGTTGGAGAAGAGATTATTTAAGATACAAATCATATTTTTTGAATGTGATGGGCCAGTATAGGGAAAGAGCCGATGTTAGAGTCTACCTTGAAATAATATTATCACTTATTACAGTCTCCGTATTCTCAATATTTGCTCTAAGACCGACACTTTTGACAATAGCAGAGCTCATCAGAGAAATACAAGCCAAAAAGAGTGTAGTTACAAAAATAGATGAAAAAATATCTAATCTCTCGAAAGCACAAATTCTATTAGACCAAAAAAGAGTGGAGGTAGACATACTCAATTTTTCAATACCAAAAGGGCCTGACCCTGATATTTTTGCACGCCAAATTGAAGGATTATCTATAAAGCACAACTCCCCACTTGTAAACATGACTTTAAACAAGGCAACAATATTGGGTCGTCAATCAGACAATAAACCCCAGTCCGACGAAACACTTCCGGAAGATTCGAACCAAATTAACTTCTCCGTTTCAACCGCTATTCCTATCGATCAATATACCGCACTGGGTAATTTTATATCCGATTTAGAAAACCTGAGAAGGCCAATAAAAATTGACAAAGTTACAATAAACGCGAATAAAGAAGAGGACCAAATTATGCTTATTAGTGTAATCGATGGCCGGTTACCTTTTTTTCTGGGTGAGTATAATAACGAAAAATGAAAAAACCAAAAGCACCGCGGCTGGTTACCGTCGCGATAACCACAACAGTTACAATAATATTTTGGATCTTTTTCGGACTATACGGCATATTAACAACCGAGCCTAAGGTCGATATAGATCCCAAGCTACTTGTGCCATTAAACCCCACTCTCGACATAACTGCCTTAGATTCGATTAAAGGAAGAATATTCTTTGATGAAGACGATATAACAGTTTCTTTGCCCCTAACTGCAACCACAATCGAACCAACCCCGACTCCGGAAGAGCCCGAAAATTCGGAAGAGACTTCTCCCGAAATAACGCTTACTCCGACTCCGGAAGTTAGTATCACACCCGAAGGAGGTTAAAAAACTTATGAAGGATAGTACTATACCCACATTACTAGGAATCGCAATAATTCTTGTAGGAATTATCGACGGCGCTTTATTTATAAAAAATTCACAAATTTTCAAAATAAGCGCAGCCAATCAAAACAAACCCGAAAATGTGCGGGTATCAAATATAGGGGAACGTTCTTTTACGGTGTCGTGGACTACACAGGAAAGATCTCTCGGTTTTGTTCGTTGGGGAGTAAGCAGTATGTCGCTTTCTAAAACTGCCCTCGACACCATCAAAAACACAAGTTATATTCACTATGTTAACGTCGGGGGATTGTCTCCCGATAAAAAATACTACTTTAAAATTAATTCAAACGGAGCAGATTTTGACAATAACGGCTTAGCTTGGCAACTCAACACCGCTCCCGCGATTTTATCTAAACCAGAATCTAATATCATCTCAGGAAATGTACTTACTCAATACGGAAGTCCTGCCCAAGATGTTCTCGTTTATGCTGTGGTTGGTGGAGGAAGTTTCTTATCAACTTTAACATCATCCAATGGGGACTGGGTCATTCCAATATCTGCTACAAGAACAAAATCTTTAGATAGCTACGTTTTAATTAACGATAGTTCAACGCCGATTGAAATTTTTGTCCAATCAGGGACGGAGGTTTCCTCCGCTCAAATGTATCCTTCGTCTGCAAAACCGGCTCCCCCGATGGTACTTGGAAAAATTTACAATTTCAGGTCTACCCCTCTCCAAGATCTTGGAGAAATCCCAAAAGCAAACATCTACCTTCCGACTATCCAATAATCTTTTTAAACACCAAAACTAGGCTTCAGGGTAGCTTGCACCTTATTGAGGTGGTAGTCTATTATTAGTATAAGTTAATTTACCAAATATAATGCCCAGCGATAATAGCCAGTCACAAAAAAACCAAGATTTAAATTCCCCAAATACATCTACTGCTTCAGACGATTTGCAGGTAGCAGGCACTTCTGCAAATAATCAAAGTGTCTTAAATCCGAATACCAGTGCTAACTCTGACTCGACAACGTCTCATACGGTTCAAGCTATTTCGGATCAGCCTCCCAATGAAGCTAGTAAACAACCAGAGGAACAAATTCCCCTAGTAACCGCACCACATGCTCCAAAAAAATACGGCGGTAATAAAGTAATAGCAACAATATTTGGAGTGGTACTATTGATAGCCGGTGTTACCGCCGGAGTCCTTTTGGTACAAAGGCAACAAGAATTAAGGGAACAGGCTGCGAGTGGGCAGGAGTGTTCTCAATCTCAGAGTTGTGTACTTTTAGAAAATCCCGGAAATAATAGTTCCTACACCGCCCCCAAAAGAATTAGCCACATTTTTATAACCAATCAGGATTCATTCAGGTTCGATCCACCCGGAAGCAACAACGGTTGTTACGATGTTAAAATCGAAGGAGATAACCTGGAATGGGACAAGATAGCCACAGGTTCGGATTGTAAAGATATCAGCAACATTCAAGTCTGGTTGACCGATCAAGAAATATCTCCCACGCCGACTCTCACCCCAACGCCTACAATTCCAGAAGAGGCAACTCCAACTCCGACACTACCTCCCAATGCTACTCCAACTCCGACCACGCCCGATATTAGTGCAAAATGCTCTGATGTAAAAGCATATGACAACCTTTGGAATCCGCTCGATCTTGCTGATCTAGCTAGTCTTGAACCCGGAGATATCGTTAGATTTGCTGTATCGGGCAGCGCTTCATCGGGCAGCTTTGATAAAGCACGTTTTACTATAAACGGTTCGCTCAAACCCGAGGTTACTACTAAAAAACCTGGCACACAAGAATTTTATTATCAATATACATTACCCGACGGAGTAAGTAGTTTCACCATTAAAGGTGAAATACATCATTCCAATTTAGGGTGGTTGTAAAAATTATATTGCTTTGGCGTGTTCGAGGACAAAAAAGACTTGTCCTGAGCGAGCGGAAGCGAGTCGAAGGATGAAAGAATTTATTAAAGGAAAAATAGTAACAGTCTTAGTCGTTGGGGCAACGGTAATGTTAGCCGGTGTTGCAATATTTACCGCCTTAAGGCTTTACCAACTCAGGCGCGAGTCCGTATCCTTAACGCAACCGGAAAGCGAACCGCTTGCGTGGGATTGCCAAAGTTATAACTTTATACTTGACCAAAACGGCAAGGTAAGTGTTGAAAACAATTCTTCGAGAGACGAGCCGTCCCAACAAGCAAAAGTATTTATCAATAATAATTTAGTTGCTACATTCAACGTTCCAGCCTTAACCAAAGGACAAAGTGCTGAGATAGGTACGGTAAACATACCAAATGAAGCGACGATAAATTGGAAAATCGAGGCAACAAAAGACTGTTCCGACTCGGGTTCTTTTAGCGGTCAAAAAACTTCGTGTGAGCTTCTGACTTTTACAATATCTATTCCCAGTCTAACTCCCACTGTTACACCAACCATAACGCCAACTAGAACGCCAACTCCCACCCCTACGGGAACTCTATCTATCACGCCTACACAAAGCCCTACTCCGACTCCGACTCAACCGGGTAATTCGCCAACATCGACGCACCCACCGACCCCCACTTCTGTAAATCAGACATCGACTCCGACTCCTTCAAAAACAGCTATAGCAGCCACCTCTCCCGCTCCGTCAGGAGCAGCTTTGCCCGACGCTGGGGTTGGAGCACCCACTGTTGCGATTGGATTACTGGGTATAATTCTTATCGTTGGGGCAATACTTCTAGCTATCTAAGTATATTGTTATACTTCTTTATATACTCAGATCTACAAATCTAATATGACTATGAAAATTAGAGGTTTCATCAAACCTGAAATTCTACTCTATCTATCTTTTATTCTATTTTCTTCATTTCTTATGTGGAAAACTTTTAGAGTCAATTCTGGTGGTAATATGCAAATAGCAACCAAAGTCTGGAGCGACTTCTCGGCTACTATTCCTCTTATTAGGTCTTTCTCATTAGGCAGCAATATTCCACCCCAATACCCGCTTTTCGCAGGCCCTCCGATTCGTTACCACTTTATCTTTTTTGCTTTGGTCGGGTATTTAGAAAAGGTCGGTATGCGAATTGATTATGCCTTAAATATACTAAGTTCTTTCTCTTTTACGTTTCTTCTAATGATGATCTACCTTCTCGGAAAAGAAATCTTCAAAGATAAGAAAGTAGGGTTATTTGCTGTTATTCTTTTTATATTTAACGGATCGTTTGGCTTTGTGGAATTTTTTAAGACACATCCACTTTCGATCGAAACGCCAAACCAAATCCTTAAAAATTTGACATTTTCGTCATTTGGCCCTTATGACGGGAAAGTCGTATCGGCCTTCTGGAGCATGAATATTTTTACAAACCAGAGACACCTGGCTTTTGCCTACGCATCGTTTTTACTACTCGTCTATCTTATCTATAAATATTCAAGGGATCCCGACAAGTTTAATTTAGTAAAAACTCTCTCGTTGGGTATTTTTATCGGCATATTTCCGTTTATACACCTGGCTGTTTTTGGAATGATGTGTATTGCACTCCTAACCATGTTTATGATTTACCCGAAATTGCGGATCAATATACTCATAATAGGCCTTACAGCTTTAATTATTGCAATTCCTCAGTATCTTTATATGGGTAGTGCACAAGTAAAACCGGATTTTTTTAATCCGGGTTATTTGGTCAAACCCCTGACTCTCGATAATTTCTTCAGATACTGGTTTTTCAATTTGGGATTGGGGCTTATTATTTTACCTATCGGTCTTCTAATATCTAATAGAACTCAAAGAAAGATATTCATACCATTTTTGCTTATGTTTCTCGTCGGAAATTCGTTCCAATTTTCTCCCGAAATTGCGGCCAATCATAAATTTTTTAATCTTTTCGCACTGGGTGCAAATTTTTATATTTCATTAGTGCTGGTAACTTTATGGGGAAAGAAATGGCTGGCAAAACTTTTTGTAGTGTCTGCTTTTATTCCCTTAACGCTAACCGGTGTAATCGATATATTTCCTATAATTAATGATCCCTTAATTGAAATTGCCGACGTTGCTAACAATCCAACGTCCTCATTTATTCAAAAAAACACCTCTAAAGAATCCGTTTTTTTAAATGCCAACTATCTGCTTGATCCTGCAAGCCTTGCCGGCAGAAATACATACCTCGGCTGGCCTTATTTTGCCTGGTCAGCCGGTTACGATACAACCGCAAGAGATCAAAAGTTAAGATCTTTTTTTACGTTAAAGGATAAAGTTTCGGCATGCAAGTTCCTTAAGGCGGAAAAAATCAATTTTATCGAAATCCAAGAGCCGTATGGAATAGATAATATGAATGTCGACTACGTTTTTTTTGATGCTAATTTCATAAGCGTTTTTATTAACCAGAAAAACAAGTTAAAAATATTTGACGTAGACAAATCATGTAAGTGAAAAAATACTACTCGGTTTTTATACTATCTCTGATTATTTTTATAGGATTTTTATTACGGATTTTTATGCTATCATCCGTACCTAGCGGATTTTTTGCTGACGAGGCGAGTATCGGAGTTAACGCATACAGTCTTTTGACTACCGGAAAAGACGAATACGGCGTCTCCGCACCGATTTTTTTTAAATCATTCGGAGACTACAGATTGCCTGTCCCGATATATTCTAATATTCTCTTTATAGCTCTATTCGGACTGAATGAATTTTCGGTAAGATTTACAGCGGCTTTTTTCGGAACATTAACAATCATCCTCATCTATCTAATTACAAAAGAATTATTTAAAAGTGAGACAGCGGCAATCTTCTCGGCTTTTTTTCTCGCCATTTCTCCCTGGCACATACATTTCTCCCGGTTTGGTTCGGAATATATATATTTTCCTTTTTGGTTTTGCCTTTCTTTATATTTATTTTTAGTTGCCTTTAAAAAACCAATTTTTTATATTTTAAGTTTCTTTTCATTCGGGGTTAGCATTTATACCTATTATCCTTCTATCTTTATTACGCCATCCTTTCTAATTTTTTTAATAGCTTTATTTTTTAAAAATATTTCAAAAAAACGTACTATATTTACTTTTTCTGTCCTAACTTTCCTAGTAATTTTGATACCTTTATTTAACGGGCTTTCGGAAGGAGTAGTACAAAGTCGCTGGCAGAAAGTATCAGTCTTCAAAGAAGTTTCACTCAGTCAATCCATTTACAGAATATCAAAAACTTATCTTGCACACTTCTCGCCAAACTTTCTTTTCATCGGTGGGGATATCGGTTACCCCGGACACTTTATAACGCGGTTTTCCGTAAAAGGCTTAGGGGAGCTGTATTGGATACAGGCACTCTTAATTATTTTAGGAATAATTTTGTTATGGAAAAGGGCTAAATTACGTAAAGTAGGCTTGATACTTCTAACTTGGTTTATCCTCTACCCGCTGGGCAGCTCGCTAACCGGGACTGACGGAGGGGGTCCATTTTCCTTCCGCTCAATTTTTGGGGTTATTTCCTTTCAAATTCTGACTGCTCTCGGGGTGTTTTTTTTAATTGAAATAAAACCGAGACTTATTTCCGCAAGTTTACTTCTATTAATAGTTTTTATCTCAATCTTATCTCTCTCAAACTATGCTTATAAATATTTTTTTGAATACCCGATGTATTCCTCTAACTTTTGGGGGTGGCAGTTTGGACCAAGAGACATAATGGGATATTTTTTGACTAAAAGAGATATCTACACCGAGATGTATTTGGAGACTAAATTTAATAGCGGTCAAATATTCCTGAAATTTTATGACCCTGAAAATGTTTGTCAAAATAGATGCATGATGGGAGACTGGAATATGTATAGTCCGAGTAAAAAACAGCTTTTTGCAATAAGTTACGAATCCATGCAGGATATTCCCCCAAATTTATATTTCGATTTGCAAAAAATAATTTTTTATCCCGATTCAACACCGGCTTTTATGATCGGTGAGTTGAAAGATAGACACGAACAAAGATCTTAAAGATTGTATATAATAATTTGTCGTAATAGTATTTTATAAAATATGTTTTCATCAGACGTAAACTTTATATTTTTGTGGTGGATTATTTACTTTATAGTTGGACTGGTCAACTTCCCTGTCGCCTATCTTATCTTTAAGAAATTTACCGATTTGGGTTATGGTTTTACTAAAACTTTTGCTTTCGTAATTATTACTTACTTAGTATTTCTTACTTCAATCTTTCGCATCTTACCTTTCACCCGTACGAGCATATTTGTAACTGTTCTAATTTTGTTGTGCCTTAACGTTTATATTTTTACGAAAAACAAAAAGGAAATAATTTCAGATACTCTTAAAAAAATAAAGGTTTTAATTTTTCAGGAAATGCTTTTTACTTTCGGACTGGTTACCTGGTCGGTTGTCCGCGGCTATCAACCCGATATTAATGGATTAGAAAAATTCATGGACTACGGGTTTATTAATTCAATTCTTCGCACTAAATTTCTACCCCCATCTGATATGTGGTTTGCGGGTAAAGCGATAAACTATTATTGGTTTGGCCATCTTTGGACTGCTATCTCAACCAAACTGACAAATATTCCACCGGCCATAACATATAATTTAATGTTGGCAACAATTCTCGGACTTGCACTAACAAGCGCTTTCTCAATTTCTTCGACTCTTGTAAAAAATTTAAAGCTGAAGGCCGGTAAAAAAGCCATTTTTGCAGCGGGAATAATATCCGCATTCGTTTTGGTTTTCGGAGGAAATTTCCATACACCTTTTTATGTACTTAAGGACGGCGGAGACAAATATTGGTATCCGGACGCCACGCGCTTTATAGGTTATAATCCGGACGTCGAAGATAAAACAATCCACGAATTTCCGATGTACTCTTTTGTCGTGTCGGACCTGCACCCGCATTTAATTAATTTCCCCTTTGTGCTTTTATTTATCGGCCTTCTTTTAAACTTTGCACTGGACAAAAAG
>Ga0209541_10006782_pt1 | contig 19424 bp, 29 predicted proteins | sample RifCSPlowO2_01_FD_184027 | JGI IMG/M metagenome (GOLD analysis project Ga0209541, IMG submission 184027) | Groundwater microbial communities from Rifle, Colorado - Rifle CSP2_plank lowO2_0.1 (SPAdes) (version 2) | ecosystem: Environmental > Aquatic > Deep subsurface > Groundwater | place... | reverse complement strand
TTCTGGCTATCTCTCTTGCTTGCTCTTTTGTTAGTGTCTGTTTCATTTTGTTTCACCTCCTTTCAATCATATTAACCTTTATGGTTAAATATTTTGGGAAGTTTCAACAAAATTATTTATACTCTCAGGTCTTATTATCTTATTTTTTTGCTAATAACCATAATTTATCAAAAACTTCTTTATGAGCATTGGCAAATTTTTCATCTTTAATTAAAAAAGCTCTTGGAATTTTTCCGGTTATATACTGGATAAACAACCAGTCTCCGATTATTCCCCATTCAACATCTTCTTTTAAATTCATAAATTTTATTTCTGTAAACTTGTTTTTCCTTTTTTTAGCAAGCTCTTTTTCTTCAAATGGAAAAATCAGTCTTTCTTTTATTTGTTTCTTCTTCCTTAAATTATGATGCTCATTATAAAATCCAATTAATCTTTCATAACCTTCTTTTTTTGATGTATGAATTCTTAATAGCATTGATTTATTCATATAATCGTTAATTTCATACCACATTGACTTAAGGGCATTAAATCCTTCAAAATATTTATACTTTGAAAAGGGCTCTTTTTCTATTTCTTTTTTCTTTAAACTTTGTATTACTTCATTAATTTCAAGTCTTTCATTTTCTAATTTTTTTTGTTTCTCTAAAAAAAGCTCATTTAAGGTTTCTGGTGGGGCAGGCATAAAAATCTTAATATTATTCTTTATTCTATAACTAACAAGACCTTTTCTCATTAAGCTATCTAAAATTTTATAAATATTTGAACTTGCAATATTTGTTTCCTTGCATAACTTTCCTGTCTGGCTTTCCTGCAGTGTAAGCAATGCTAGGTATGTCCTGGATTCTTGGTTTGTTAATCCTATCTTGTTTAAAATTTCTTGGAATTTTTCCATTTTTCTTTAATTATATCATTATTACATTAGTAGATAGGTCACTCTTCATAAACAATATCCTTAGCAATATCAATAAACTTAACGCATAGATTTTCTATTTTGTTAAGCTGATCTTCATCTTTAACTTCAAGGTCAATTCCATACGTATAATCTTCTCTTAATTCAATAAGGCTGTCTTCGTGAGTCTTTTTATCTTCTTCATATTTCATAAACCCGATAATCTCATCACCAATTGATATCCTGCCTTGCTCTTTTAACATTTCCATAAGCATAATTGTACATGTCTGATTTCTGGATTCATATCCAAATTTTACAGCAATTGCTAAAAAGCAATGATACAAAGTATAGAAACCAGCAGTGATAGACCAGTCTGATGAATTGTTTTTTCTTAGCAGATTAAAAACTTCTAAATTGTGTGCTGCTTTCTCTAAATGTCCTATCGCACGTTTTCTATTTGGTTCTATCTTTCTCAATCCTCTATGCTGAACTTTCTTTTTTTGTTTCCTCGATTCTTCAATTTCTTTCTCTGCTTTTTTCACACACCAGTCTACATGTTTAGAAGCTTGCGAATCCATTTATAACCTCCATATACTCATCATAACCATACAAAACAATCGCTGTTTTAACAATTTCTATCATAGACTCGTTATGAACGTTTATATTCTTGATAAAATCTTCTTTTGTAGTTTTAATCACATGAAGTTTTTTTGGCAGTGTTTTCTGGATTTTCTCAATCTCCCTATTAACTTCATTAATATCTCTCTTATCGAAAATAAGAAAAACATCTATATCTTTGGCTTGCGAATAATTCCTAGAAGCAGATCCATAAAACAATATGATCCTTCCTTTTTTATACAATTGTTTAAACTCATTCTTCCACCTCTGGAACCCGCTAGCTTCATTAATCAAAGCAAATGCAATCAATTTCTGAACAAATTCTTCTTCAATATTAACTTTATATACAAAAGACTTTCCTATTTTTTTATTTATCAAAATCCCTGATTTCTCAAACCTTTTCAATATCTTCATAGTTCCAACTTGTGTTATTTCAAGCTCTTTGCTTAGAGAATTCGCATTATAATAATTAGTTACGTTTTTGTAAATAAGCAATAAAGCCTCTTGTTCTTTCTTTGTCAGTCCTATCATATTATGTAACTTATAGTTATTATATAATAACTTGTAGTTAGTTTATAAAGCTTGCTGTTTTTTAATAACCTTGATAATCTTCTATCATTTTACTACTATAATAAAATAGTAGTTAATATTTAAAAGTTTTTGTGTTATTATCGGAGTGAGGTAAAAACAAATGGGAATACCAATAACTGGAGGTTCAATAGAAGAACTGACTAAAATAAGAAAACAAGAACAAAAGCTTCCAACAGAATATGGAATATGGTTAGCTGTAACAGAGCAGCAAGCTGCGGAAAGATATAATCTTCCTAACGAAGTGAACATAGATTTTCCAGAATTGTGGAAACAATCAGAACAAATTAAAGGAGATATACATTCAACAATAAAAAGATACATAGCATTTGATAGAGCAATAAACAAAGATGATCCAGAAGAACAAAAAAGAAAAGAATGGAGAGAGTATTGGAAACGTCCTCCTGGATTTGCAAAACTTGAATATGATACAGCATATGGATTAATAGCAAGATATCTTCATGGAAAACCCGCTGAAGAAATTGTAGATTGGTTGGTTGAAGCAAAGAATAGATGTGAAAACAGCAAGGAAGGTAAATATACTTACGCTGATTTTTTTCATGTATTCTTTACTTGTTATGAGCCTTCAATAGCCAGAGAAACCGCTTTAAATCTTGGATTAAAAGTAAATGATTTTGAACTTTCACTTAAAGCATTAAGAGAACCCTGGGATTATAATAAATCTATTTATCCCGAGGATGTTAAAGGAGAAAAAGCAGATGAGATTAGAAAAAAAGCAGTAGAATATTATGTTTCTCAAAACCTGCCTAGATTGGCTCTTTATTATGAAACTGATGAAAAAATGGCAAAAAGATTGATATTAAGAGATATTGTATTAGATAAAAAAAGAGGAGATTATATAGAGGCAGCAAAAGGATTAATGAGCAGGGGTGAATCTTTTTTTAAGGGGTGTGAAGAAAAAGCCAGGAGCATACTTAGAGAAGCAGTTAAAAGAGGATATGATGGCTATGGGGTCACACAAGGAGGAGTAGCGGCAGAAATGTTAGGAGACACGAAAAGTGCAATAGAACTTTATTCAAAATCTGGAGCTTTTATGGATGCTTTGGAAATAGCAAGTGAAAGTGGAGATGAAGAAGCACTTCCTAGAATTGCGGAATATATAGCAAGAAGATCTGTAACTAGCTTTATTAAAAAATATAGAGAATCTGATAGGTCACCGAATTATTGGAATCCTAAGGAAAAATCTAGCGAATACTTTTTAGGAAAGTTAGAGAAACTTGCAGATAATTTGGAGGTGAGAAAATGATAGAAGAAAAAATAAAAGAAAATGGAAGAATGCCTATACTGAGTGTAGAAGAAGCTTTCAAAGAAATGAATAATACTTTGGGTTTGTTAAATCTAAACAGAAGAAATCCTTGGACGAATAAAGGAAAATACGACTTAATAGATTATATACAAGAACTACATCCTCAAATTGCAGGCAGTTTTTCTGTAGAGATGAATGATTATCTTCAAACTATGAGAAATTTAGTTGAAAATCCTTCAGAAATAAAAAGATATATTAATCTATTTGACTCGGAATTTAGAAAGCATTTAGAAAAACTGCAAACTTATGAAGGTCAAATAAGAACATTATTTGGAATATACAATAACACAGATTTATATGCAGAAGGATATATTGGAGATTATAGGAATATAATAGAACACTTTCATGAAAAAATTATGCCTTTATTTAGACAAAGAGGTCGTAGGAATAATGTTTATATCTATGAACCTTTCTATGAAGTTACTGAATTAAGAGATACTTATAATTCATTAAGAGAATCAGAAAAATTTGGTCTTTGGCCAGTGTTACCCATTAATCCATATGAACCGCAGGAAAATCCTTCTAATACATTAAGATGGTATAGACTTACTAATATTTATGCGTGGGCATTGCCAATTAAAGAATGGCCAGAGGGTAATAAAGTTGGTTTGGAAGGACTAACTAAACTTATTGAAACATGGAGTGAATGTCCTGAAATAGGAAATATAAGATTTGTTCCTGGGGAATATGTTCATATACATCCTATTTTAGAGAAAATATAAAATGGAAGCAACAGAAACTATAAAACATCTAGAATTCATTCTTAAGTATAGATTGAAAGATCTTTCTAGAGATCCTCTATCATGTATGAGTAGAGTTTTTACTCATGAAACTTTACTTAGAGAAAATCCGGGCATATATACTCCAAATGATTATGGTGAAATTGACATGACTTACCCGGACTGGGCTGATGATCCTAAATCTTCACAAAAAGAACAAGAACTGTTAAAATTATTTGGAGATTACAAAATTCCAGCTTCAGATTATTTCAGTGCCTTTAAAGCAGTTGCAGAAAATCCTAATTTAATTGATACAGAAAATCGCCAAAGTTCAGATCAAGAAGAAAGATATAGGAGTATTGGAAGTCTTTTTGGATTTAGTATGGGTGGATTTACAGCAGATTGCGATCACCATAGAAAAGTTATCTATAGGGTTGACGAAAACAAGAGAGAAGATTTTAGAGAAGAATTTAACAAAATCCTTGAAAGATTGGATGTTGAGTTTTATATTTTTTCAGATGGCAAAGTAATACCATATAGAGATAAAAATGATCGGTTTATCCATGATGCAAATTTATACTTAAAATATATTGGTCCAGAATCAGGAAGAGACGCTTTTGTTCCTTGGTTTGCAGATGGGTATAGTAAAGAAGAAATTGAGAATCCGTTACCAAGACCCGGAGAGTTAATTCAAGGGGATGGAAGAGATGTTCATAGGATAGAAAGCTTAGAAAAGTTATGTAATCAGATTGCAGATATACCCTCTTGCAATAAATTGACTATTTGCCCTGGGACAGCATATGTTGTAATGGTGAAATAGATTTTTTCCACTCCCAGAAGATTATTTCATTTTCTTTTTCAAAAAAAGAAACAAAAAGCGGGCAATCTCTCTTATTTATTGGTCGTCGCTTCCACCTCCTCCCCACCCTGAAAGAAAAATTAAAACTCACGAGGTTGCTTTTTGCTCCGCTCATGCCTCACTCTTTTCATTCGTTCGGCCAAGCAACAGCAGATTAAGAGGTAATTTCTTTTGCCTTCGGCAATTTTCTTAGTGAAAACCAGAAATTAGCCCAAATGACAATCCGGCTCTCAAAAATTTCTCAGCTCGTCATTTCATTCCAGAGGATAAATTTTTGGAGGGATTGTCACTTCTCTTAATCGCGATGAAATCAAGAAAGCATAAATTTATAAAAATTACCATGGTAATACTAATATGGAAGTTGTGCCAACAAAACTGACTGAAAGATTAATAAAAGAAATAGACGAGCTAGTCAAAGAAGGGTGGTATGCTAATAAATCAGAATTAATTAGGGATGCTGTAAGAGGGCTGATAAAAAAGTTAAAATCAGAAAGATTAGAGACAACAATAAAAGATGATGTTTTATGGGGATTGCATGGAACGTAAAGATGAAACGTAAATCTGTTTCCAACACAGGACCTATAATTCATTTAGCTGAAATAGATTTTCTAAAACATTTGTTATATAAGAATTCATCTTTATTTTTAACTAAAGATTTGGTTGATTATGTTATAGATAAAATCGAGAATTTTAATCTTTTGTAATACAGAATAAAGACAGAAGAAAAAGGACTTTGTGATGTGGAAAAGAAAATAAAAGAATTTTTATTGATTAGGAGTAATATATTTTCTTAACTTTGCTCCTAAGTCAACTCCTGGATAATCTAAGATATCTTGATAGGTTATGTTCTTTCCAATAAAGGGTTTCCCTGATTTTAGAGGAGTTATAGGATCTCTTGGCCAGGAATCTTTATGATAGCTTGCTTGCAACCAGTGTTCTTCATGGTTAATATTTAGTCTTATATCAACTATTGGCTGACAGCAAGGACAAAGATATTGTTTTAAAGAGACTATTGAAACAGAATCTCTTTCTATTTCTTCATTTTCTAAAACTCTATCAAGAGTTCTTTTTTCATAAGGTAATAGCTCTAAGTTTTCAAGTTCTGCCCAATTGCAATATTGATTTTCAGCAAGATAATTTATATGTTCTTCAATGTTTTTAGATTCTTGAGAATCAAACTGTTTTATTTTTCTATTTCTATGAATATCTTGCCATAATTTTCGATAATTTTCTATTTCTTGATTTGTCATTTTAAAATAATCTGCTAAAATATATTCTTATATCATAATCTAATCTGCCAGATACATCTCTTAGAAAAATTATTCCTTCAAGTTTTTCAATCGTACTGATGGAGGGATAAGCTTCAAATATCAAGTTTCTTCCACAACTATCTACATGATTTGGGGTAAAACCAGCTGGAAGTCCATTCCAGACTCTTAATTGCTTGTTATCAGAGGTTACAGTTCCCAAAATTCTTCCTCTTGTTTCCTCAATATATTCTTCTCCGAAAAGATTAAATCTTTTTTCTTTATCTTCATCACTTTCAGGATGTTTAGAAAAAAACCCCCACAATTCTTTAAAATCATTTAATTTTATTTCTTTAATTAATGAATTTAATCTTTCAATCTCTTTTACATAATTCTCGCTATCATAAGGCCTAGGTGATACAAACCTCCCGCAAATATAATCGTTTCCATCTCTTGTTGGAGCTTTAATTCTTTCAAATAATTCTTCTATATAACTCATTGAACCTACTATAAATATCACTTTTTATATTTATGTTGTAATAATATTACAACAACAATAGAAAGGATTAAATAGTTATATTAATCCAAATGAAAATGGATATTGAGAATACTTTACAAAATTTAGGATTAGATGAATATGAAGTCAAAGTTTATCTTTCACTTATTGATTATGGAGATTTAACAGCTAGTCAAATAGCAGATAAATCTGGAATTGGCAGGGTTAATACTTATCAGATTGCTGAAAGATTAATAAATAGAGGGCTTGTTTCTTTTGTTTTTAAGAAAAAAGTAAAGCATTTCTTAGCAGTTAATCCAGAGAAGCTATTAACACAGCTTCATGAAAAAGAAAAAGAATTTAAAAAAATATTGCCAGAGTTAAAATTGAGGCAGAAAACAGCAAATCCAGATAATGCAAAAGTAGAAATATTTAGAGGCAAGGAAGGGTTGAATGTCATATTGAATATGATTCTTGATGATAAAAAGCCTTATTTTATGTTTGGAGGAGGGGAGCAATGTTGTAGTAAAGATTTTGAATTAGTTATGGAGGTTTTTGTAAGAAAAGCTGAAAAACAAAAGTTAAAAGGAAAATTATTAGAAAGAAAAAATGCAGATTTTTTTATTGGCAAAAATGAAGATTATCGTTTATTGCCAGATGAATTTTTTTCTTCTATAACTAATACTTTTTGGGATGATAAATTAGCAATTATTGTGTGGACTAAGCCTTATTATGCAATATTAATTCAGAACAAGGAGATAGTAAAATCAAATATTTCAGTTTTTGACTATTTATGGAATCTTGGAGAATTTCCTGATAAAAAAGACAGGAATAAAAGACTTCTAAAAGATTAATCTATTTATGCACAAACTGCATAATATGCAAGGTTAATATTGCAAAACCTGCAGAAACTCTGATTATTCTTGTAAATTGCCTTTTTACACTCGCTGAAGGATGCTCTATGATTCTTGCCATACCTTCAATTATCAAAAATAATGAAGCAAGAAAAGCGAGAATATCAATAGTAATAGGATCAAGATAACTGCAACCTAAAACAGATTTTTGCCCATTGATCTGGACATAAATTGCTAAGATTATAGCCGATAAGGAAAAAATAAAAGTAACTAACAGCGTTCTTTTAAAATTTTTATTGTTTTTTTTCAATCTCTTTTTTACTCCTCTTTTCATATATTAAATAGTAATAAAAGGTATTTAAATTAATTTAAAATCTAAATGAGAAAATAAACCAGAAAATAAGCATAATAAGTAATAGAAACATTACTATAATCGGCAACAAAACAACAAACACAGATTTGCCTTTAGAAAGATTATGAATTGAAGAAACTCCGAATACCATTATTATCAAAGAGAATATCCATCCAAATAATCCTACTATTGGAATTAAAGACAAAATAATTGCTGGTATAAAGCTATAAGTAACTATGTTATAACTATCCGAATAATTTCCTGCTCCGCCCATGATTCTCGCAATAAAATGCAGGATTAACGCTGAAATAAAAGTTATGGCTATCTGGAGCACAATAAGAACAAAACTAAAAATATAGCTGTATCCAAATAGATAAAATAAAGAGTTGCCAATTAACCTTAAAGCGAAAAAATTGCCCGGGATTAAAAGTCTAATCCCATAATTTAAAACTGCAACAAGAACAACAATTATTGAGTAAATAGATAGAGAAGAAATAATGGTTTCTTCCCTGACATTATCAAAAAAATTTAGAGGAGATGTGAAAAGCATCTTAATTTTTTCAATGGAATCATAATCTTTGGCTGGCTTAGAAACTTTCTCTTTCTTTTGAATATTCATGGCATTGTAAATCTCTGATTGAGAATATCCTTTGCTTAACAATAGTTTTACAATTTCATTGCTAGAATACCCTCTTGACTTTGCCTTTTTGATTACTTCTACTAAATCCATGCAATAAAAAATATTTTTTGGTTAATAAAACTATCTGCTTTCGATAAAAATGTATAAGACCAGGACATATGTCATGGGCTAACCGAAAATTAGTTCGCAGATGATTTCCTGCGAATCTAATGAAAAAAGAGGAAATAAGAAAGGAATATTTTAAGTTAAGGATTAAAGGAAATTCTTATGCTGTCTGCATAAGAATATTAAAAGCAATTTACGGATATGAAGTAAGTGAAAGAACTCTAAAGAGATGGAATAAAAGATTGAATGAATCTGAATGGGATTTAAAAGATAAATCAACAAAACCAAAAAATATTCATACTAAAATAAATTCTGAGCTGGAAAATAAAGTTATAAAAATAAGAAATGAAACTGGTTGGGGAGCAGATAAGATAAACCAGTTTGTAAATAAAATTTCTATCGCAAGTATAAAAAGAATATTACATAAAAATAAGCTGACTAAACAGAATAAGAATAGAAGAAAGAGAATAAAATATATTCGCTGGCAGAGGAAACATCCAAATTCATTGTGGCAGATGGATGTTAGTGATCAGAAAATAAAAGACAAATATTGCTTTGCTGTTATAGATGATTGTTCAAGATATTGTTTAGGATTGTTTGCCTTGAACAATCTTTCAACTAAAATCATTACAAACATCTTAGATGAGCTGATAATTATTCATGGAAAGCCAAGAGAAATATTAACTGATAATGGAAATATTTTTGGATTGAGAAGTAAGCATTCAAAGTTTGATAGATGGTGCAACAGAAAGGTTATCAAACATATCAGGACTGCAATCCATAGTCCAACTACAACAGGAAAGGTAGAAAGATTTTTTCAGACGTTAGATAATGAATTGAAGTTCTGCAAAAGTGCAGAACATTTCAGGATGAGATACAATCACTTCAGGCCACATACAAGTTTGGATAGTAAAGCTCCTTCTGATGTTTATTTCGCCTTTTCTAAGATAATCTAGGGGGTGACAAATGTCATGAGCTAACACACTGCTTTCGATAAAAAGCAAGATTTAAAAACTATATTTATTAGTTTAATATATGAAATTGCAATATTTGTTTTACATATTAGGGATAATATTCTTATTTGCAACTGTTGCTTATTTTGCATATAATTATTTGTTTGAACTGCCTGATATAATCAAGACAGTAATTCTTGTATTATCCATCATAGTTTTTTTTGTTTTGGGAGAAATAATGTGGGAGAACGATATATAAAATGACGCATGCATATTCATATTGGCTAGGCCCATTCGGATGGGGTATATTTTTTGTAGGATTGGTTATAGCAATAATTTTGTTTGCAGTAAGAAGAAAATTTTATCCTGTTATGTATCTTGTTTCAATAGCCACATACATATTTACAGTCGGATTCATCATAGATGCTTTTGACTTCACGAAAAATTTAATTTTGGTAACTCTTGCAATTACATCAATTGTTTTTATTGTTATTGGAATTTATATAGCCCATAAATTTGAAAGATTAAAGGACTCTTTCTCAGATTCAATCCAAAGAAAAAAATGATGTATAAATTAATTTTTGGGATAATCTTACCTTTGATGATTATAATAAGTTTGGCTATAATTGCAAGTTATGGAGAAGTAAAAGAAGAGAGAGAATTTCTGAAAGTTATATCAATTCAAACAGTTTTAAAAGACGGCAATATAAGAGACAAGGTAAAAATAGGGGATATAGTATTAACGAATGATTTTACTCTGCCAAAAAGATATGAACTGCCGCTATTTGGGGCTTGTTTAATCGACAGTGAAAAAGAAAAGGAAAATGCTGAAGTAGGAAGTGTAGATTATTACGAAGGTGATTATGTACATGAAAATGATTTTAATAATTTATATGGATCGGGAAGGAGTTATAAAAGCATTGAGGTTAAGTCAGGGGAAAAGAAAAAGATAACAGTTTATCTGACTCCTAACTATTACTATTACAATAATAATTACACAGAACTTTTAGAGAGATATAAAGGATATGACTCAGTGGTGATTTATGAAAAAAAGGAAAGAAAAAGCAGTAATTATCCATATTCTTATAGAGATTATGTTTCATGTTACAATCTAAATGAAGAGGATATTAAAGATTCTATAAAAATTCAATTAACTCCTTGATTTATAATAGGCATACACATCCTTAAAATATTAAAAATATAATAGTTAAGCGCCAAGATAAAATCTCATTAAAATAAACCCATCTGCCAATAATCCTCCGATACTTAACAAAAATAAAATCCATTTTGGCCATTTTTTTCTTACATGTTTATTATTTAAATCACTATATGCCATATATCCCAAAAATAAAAAAACGGGGATGCCGAGATGGTCAAACAGCCATGCATACTGTATGAAATTCATATTAAAATATAATCCTATTAATAAAATACCATCAAGCAAAATGCCAGCTATTCCAATAGCTAATACAATATATCTAGTAAATTTGTTTAATCTTTTATTTTGTAAATCAGCAATTGCTATCCAAATAAGGAATATCCAAATTAAAAATCCAATATGATCAAAAAATAATTCTAATTGCATGTTATGTAAGGTTTAACCCTTCAATTCTCTCAAAATGTTTTTTATTATTTGTTTTTAATGGGAGATTATGAGTAACTGCAATTGATCCTATAAAAATATCTCTTGATTCTAAAGGATGACCTTGTTTTTCCAGACGAGCTCTTTGTTTTCCTGCTTCTTCAACACTTTCTAGTGAAAGATTAAAAATAATAAATCTATCAATAATGTCTTGTACATTTTTTATTTCTTTATCTTCATTATTGGACCGGTACGCTCCCGTATAAAGCTCAAATATATTAATGATGGTAGTTGCAAACTTAAATTTATCATTATTATCCTTAAACCAATTAATAATCTCATATTTATTTCTTAATAAGTCCACTAAAACATCCGTATCTATAAGGAGGGTATCTTCCATTTTCCCCAACCTTTTCTTATATCTTTCATAAATTCTTCAGCTTCTTTATCCGACATTTTCCATCTTCCTGCTAAGTCTAATATACTTTTTTTCTTTTTCATATTTTTATTTTTTAATTCCTCCAATACAATATCGAATGATACTGGCTTGTTATATTCTTTCTGCATTTCTGCAGCTAATCTTAATAACCACAAATAATTTTCTTTGCTTACCTTAATTGTCTTTGAATTTCCAATTTCCATTTTCCACTAAGTTACTAAGTTACTTAGTGTATTTAAAGCTTTTTATTCCTCTCATACAACAGGCACAAACACAAATCCAGGAAATTCCTCTGTTTCAACTCTTCCATTTATTTTTTTGAATTTATATATTGAATCTCTTACTGGAGTTACTAAAATACCTCTTTCTTTTAATTGAGCAAAAAGACTAGAAGGAATTTCTCCGAAAGAAGCACTTGCTATTATTCTGTCAAATGGAGATTTGCTTTTCAATCCTTTTGAACCATCTGTTTTTATAATTTTTATTTTTTTATTTCTTAATATTTTTTTAGAATTTTTTACTAGCTCATTTATAATCTCAAGGCCATAAATTTTATAGTCCTTTATTTTTCTTAATTTTAATATTTCGTTTATTAAGGCTAAAACATAACCACTTCCACTTCCTATTTCTAGGATTTTTAATCCAGGGAACCTAGGTTCCCTAGATGCAACCCTCCTAATATCGGTAACTTCAAATTTTTGGCTTTTAGAATGCTTGAATATCTCTCGCTTGCTTGACTTCTCATACCTATCCATACCATTTATTAGTTTATTTTTATAAGTTAACCCATCTAATTCTAATAAATTCAACATAAATGCGATTGTATAAGGTTGAGAAATAGTTGCGCCTTTTTCAAGAGGAAGAGGTTCATTCATGTAAGCATAATCTCTAAACTCTCTTGGAATAAATTTTTCTCTTTTAACTTTTTCAAATGCTTTTATTATTAGCTCTGGAAATTTATGACTTCTTAATTCTTCTAAAAGTTGTTTTTTGTTCATGAAAGAATAAAGAATAAAGAGTATTTATTGGTTTAGTTCGAAAGAACCTTGCCATAATATAAAGCTAGTGCTATGAGAATTCGGGTATACTACTTTTTTGTACCAGATACCAACATAAGACCTTCTATAAGATCGTGAAGAATAAGGTTCTTCTATACTTTGAAATTTTATTTGAGGTACTTTTCCTTCTTTTAAAAGGGATTCTAAACGAAGAAGTGTTTTTCTTGGTATATTGTTCCAATAGATACAATAGGTTATAGTATCATATACAAATTCTTTATAGTCTGACATTGTATAGTCTGATCTTCTATTGTCTGAAATTCTATTTTTGTTTTCGTGGTATAAGTCATACATTTTCACCTTCAAGAAAGAATCAGAAAGTGGAAAATTCATCTCATTTCTTTTCATTGGAAATAAGTAATCAAGCAAACCCATAAAATAATAACAGAATAAAACTATAAATATTTTTATTTATTTCAACATATATTTCATTCCCCTTCAAATTTTATCATTGAATAAACCGGCCATTTTTTTAGTTTTTCCCTTCCTCTTAAATCTGTAAGCTCTATGATGAAGGAAATTTCTTCAACTTTTCCACCTAATTTTTCTATTAATTGTGCTGCTGCTTGCGAACTTCCCCCTGTCGCAATCAAATCATCAACAAGTAATATATTATCTCCTTGCTTTATAGCATCTGCATGAATCTCAATGTGATCAGTTCCATATTCTAATTCATATGACTGGCTAACAGTTTGGTAAGGAAGTTTTCCTTTTTTTCTTATCGGTATTAATCCAACTCCTAATTTGTCTGCTAAAATTCCTGCTATAATAAAACCTCTAGATTCAATTCCTGCTACTGCTGTTATTTTTTTATCTTTATATCTGTTGTAAAGTATGTTTATTGTTTTTCTCATGCCGTCAGGATCTAATAACAAAGTAGTAATATCTCTAAACATAATCCCTGGTTTCGGAAAGTTCGGAATTGTTCGTATTTTTGATTTGATATATTCTTCGTCTTTTTTTATTATTATCGGTATAACATACATAAGCAATTTTTTCACTTTTTCTGCGTTTTCTTTCATTCTTTGCATAACTATTTCAAAACTAACAGGAGGCTCGTCATCTTTCCAGCAATCATAATCTGTTGACATTGCTATACTTGCATAAGGAATGTTTAATTCATTTGCTAAAGCAACTTCAGGAAAAGTTGTCATTCCAATAATATCTGCAAAATTTTTAAACATAAAACTCTCTGCTTTTGTTGAAAATCTTGGCCCCTCTATTACAATAATTGCTGCCTTTGTATGATGAGGAAAATTAAATATCCTGCATCCATCTGCTAACAATTCTCTTAATTCATTAGAAAATGGCTCTGCCATTGGCTGATGTTTTACTTCTCCATATTTATCAAAATAAGTATTTTTCCTGAATCGAGTAAAATCTATAAATTGATCTGGAAAAACTAAATCTCCTGGTTTGATGTGTTCTTTTAAAGACCCTACTGCATTGGTGCTTATGATATGAGTGCATCCCTCTTGTTTTAACGCATAAATATTTGCTCTATAATTAATCTTGCTTGGATAAATTTCATGTTTTTTTCCATGGCGTGCTATAATAACTACTTCAACTCCTTCTAAAGTTCCTAAAGTTAAAGCAGAACTTGGATTTCCATAAGGAGTTTTAATTTTTTTCTCTCTGTAGTTTTCTAATAATTGAGGATCATCTAATCCAGAACCTCCAATAACCCCGATTTTCATAAAAATAAAACGAACAATTTATTTTTAAATATATGAGAAATAGGAAATATAGTTAATATTTATAATGTTCTGGTTTAAAAGGTCCTTCAGTTAAAACTCCTATATACTGTGCTTGTTTAGAAGAGAGTTTTGTTAATTTAACTCCAAGTTTATCTAAATGTAACCTTGCTACTTCTTCATCAAGTTTTTTTGGGAGCCTATAAACACCTACAGGATAATTATTTTTAAAGAGATCTATTTGAGCAAGAACTTGATTTGTAAAAGAACAGCTCATAACAAAGCTCGGATGCCCTGTTGCGCAACCTAAATTTACCAATCTTCCTTCTGCTAAAACAAAAATTTCCTTGCCATCAGGAAAAATATACTTGTCTACCTGTGGCTTAATATTTATCTTCTTTGCTGATTTATTTAATCTATCAATTTGTATTTCATTATCAAAATGTCCTATGTTACAAACAATTGCCTGGTCTTTCATATTCTGCATATGCTCTAAGGTAATTATGTCTGTGTTTCCTGTTGCAGTTACATAAATATCGCCTTCTTTTAAACTATCTTCAACAGTTTTAACAGGAAATCCTTCCATAGCAGCTTGAAGTGCATTAATAGGATCAATTTCTGCTATGATAACTCTCGCGCCAAAACCTCTCATGCTTTGCGCACATCCTTTCCCTACATCACCATAACCACAAATGACCACTGTTTTTCCAGCTATCATTATATCTGTTGCTCGTTTAATTCCGTCAGCTAAACTTTCCCTGCATCCATACATGTTATCGAATTTCGATTTTGTAACTGAATCATTCACATTAATTGCTGGAAAAAGTAATTTTTTCTCTTCATACATTTGATATAGTCTATGGACGCCTGTTGTTGTTTCTTCAGATACGCCTTTTATTGCTGAAATTCTTTTATGCCAGAATTTATTATCTTTTTCATATACTGTTTTTAAACAGGACATTAATTCTCGAAAATCTTCGCTCTCATTAGAATAGTTTATTTCAAGTAAATCAGGATTTTTTTCAACTTCTATCCCTTTATGAATCATTAATGTTGCATCTCCTCCATCATCAACTATTAATTCTGGCCCTTTGTCATTTCCAAAATCTAGTGCATTTAAAGTACATTCCCAATAATCCTTAAGTGTTTCACCTTTCCATGCAAATACTGGAACGCCTGTTTTTGCTATTGCTGCGGCTGCGTGATCCTGCGTTGAAAAAATATTACATGAAGCCCATCTCACATTTGCTCCGAGTTCTTTCAAAGTTTCTATTAGTACTGCTGTCTGAATAGTCATGTGCAAGCTTCCTGAAATTCGCACATCTTTAAGAGGCTTTAATAAACCATATTTTTTCCTCACTGCTATTAATCCAGGCATTTCTTTTTCTGCAATTTCAATCTCTTTTCTTCCGAAACCAGCCAGAGAAATATCCTTAACTTTGTACTCCAATTTTTTATCCATTTTCACATCCCGTATTTGTTTTCGAACATTTAAAAGCTTTATTCTGTTCATTTGTTCAGGTGTTAATCTTGCGCTAGGATTTGATACTACCATTGATGCGATAAAACTTGCCAGTTTTCCAGAACTGGTAAAATCAATGCCATTAACAATTCCATAAAGAATTCCTGCAGCATACATATCTCCAGCTCCATTCGTGTTTACCACATTAACTTTTTCAGCTTCTATTTTATGAATAACATTATCTGCTTTTATCAAACTGCCTTTATCCCCTAATTTGACTATAACAACTTCGGCTTTATCAGAAATTTCATGTATGGATTCTCCTGGTTTTTTTCCTGTAAAACTATAAGCTTCATCCTCATTCAGAAAAATAATGTCTATATATTCTTCAACTAATTTTTTTAAAAACGAATAATGCCTTTTAATAAGAGATGCATCTGAAAAGTCTAGTGAAATTTTTACTTTGTTATATTTTGCTATTTTCATAGCATGTAAAATAGTTTCCCTTAATGCAAGATCTTCTAATTGATAACCCTCTAGATGTAATATCTTCGCATTTTCTACAATTTCCTCTGATAAATCATTCTTATGAAGATATGATGCTGCTCCAATATGGGCTGCAAATGTCCTCTGGCCATCAGGGGTTATGAAAGTTATTGCATGACCTGTAATTTTATTCTCGTGTCTTGAAAGTTTGGAATGAATACCAAGTTCCATAGTTTTTGATTCATATAATTTTCCATTATTGTCATTTCCGATTTTTCCAAAAAAAGCTGTTTTCCCGCCTAAACAAGTTACTCCAGAAATAGTATTCGAGCAACTACCACCAAGTGTTATTAATGATTTTTCTTTATCTAATTTTTGTATTATTAATTTACTTTCGTCTTCATCTATGGACTTCGCCTCTCCTTTTTTTAATTGCAATTCTTTTATAATATCCTCTCTTACATTATAGGTTATGTCTAATAAAGCATTCCCAATACCAACAACATCATATTCTTTTTCCATTTTTATTTTTAAGAATTATAATTTATAATTCTTATTATTTTCAAGTATATATAACAATAAGAATTTAAAGTTCATTTTTCGTTTATATTCTATGAAAGAATATTTTCCAAAAGAAAAATTTATTGAAAGAATACATTTATTATTAAGAGATAATGAGGATGTTGAGAAATTTTTTGAAATTGCTAAAACACAGTCTAAAAAAGCAATAAGAGTTAATACACTAAAAATAAGTGATGAGGAGCTAAAGAAGAGATTAGAAGATAAAGGATGGAAAATTTCTCAGCCATTTAAAGAGCATAAAGAAATTATGATTGTTGATAATAAGTTAGAACCTGGTATGTTAGGAAAATCAATAGAACATTTATTAGGTTATTATTATGTTCAGGAGATTACAAGCATGATGCCTATTATTGCCCTTCAGCCGAAGGCTGATGATAGCTTTCTAGATTTATGCGCGGCTCCTGGAAGCAAAACAACACAAGCTGCTGCTATTATGAATAACAAAGGAACGATTATTGCAAATGATGTTTCCATTGGAAGGATTTCTATTTTAATAGCTAATCTAGAAAGAATTGGAGTAGCTAATACAATTGTTACTCGACATGAAGGCGAGATTTTATGCAGAAAATTACAAGAACAAGAATTTCATTTTGATAAAATATTAATAGATGCTCCTTGTTCTGGGGAAGGAAATATTAGATGCTCGCCTAGAACTTATCTTGAATGGAGTGAAGGATTAATAAAAAGCTTAAGTAAAAAACAGAAAAGAATTGTTAGTAATGCTATTCCAATTTTAAAAAAAGGAGGCGAGTTGGTTTATTCAACATGTACCTATGCTCCTGAAGAAAATGAACTTATTATCCAGCATTTATTAGATAATTTTGATTTAGAAATTGTTAATGTTAAAGATAAAATACCTTTAATTGCAAGGCCAGGCATTCTCGAGTGGAAAGGGCAAAAATTTCATGAAAGCATGAAAAAAGCAGTTAGAATTTATCATCATGACAATGATTTAGAAGGATTTTTTTTATGTAAGATGCGGAAAAGATGATTGATTTAATATCTGAATCTTCTTTCATAATCTTTATGTCGTATAAACCATTCTATAATGGTTGCTATAATATCTTCTTTATTCTCAGAAATTAAACTATAGATTAGTCTTTCTTCTTTACCTAAATCCACCCAAAATGCATTATTAAATCCCAGCTCTCTATATCTATTAGGTATTAATTTTTTTGCAATAGGCTGTCCAAAATTAGGTTTTTCTTTTAATCTTTCAATAACCCTGTTTATTCTTTTCTTTAATATGTCATTATCTGATAGATTATTAAACTCATTTTCTAGTTCATCATTTGCAAATACAACTCTAACTCTTTTTTGCATAATAAATAATGAAGATTATATTAATAAGATTTTCTAGAACTCAACTCTCTTGCTAATTTTGGATTCCAAATATATGTTATAATACCATTATCAGAAATAATTATTTTATTTATTTCTTTAAGATAATCCAAAATGACTATGTAAGTAGGCCACATAACTTTTCTTGGTAATTTTTCCCATAATTGTGTTTTGTTATATTCTCCGTTATTTTCTTCTATCGTTTCTTCTACCATTCTGATCGTTTCCAGAGTCGGGGATCTTACACTTTTTATTTCATTTACCATTCTTATATATCAATTGATAGGTATATAAATTTTATTGTTGTATGATGCGGAGAAAGGTTTAAATATATGTATACATATATATAAACATGACAAAAATAATATCAATATCTGATGAGGCATACGAAGAATTAAAAAAATTAAAGAAAGATGGGTCTTTTAGCAGAATTATTTTAGAACTTTCAAGAGAGAAAAAGAAAAATTCAATTATGGATTTTGCTGGTATTATAGATAAGGAAGAAGGAGAGAGAATGCTGAAACAGTTAATAGAGGAGAAAAAAATAGGTTCACGGAGATTTCAATAATGGTATGTTTAGACAGCGATATAATTATTGATTTTATGAGAAATGAAAAATATGCTATTGATAAAATAAATGAATTAAAAGAAAAAGATATAGCTATAATTACAACCTCTGTTAATACGTTTGAACTCTTTAGAGGTTTTGTAACATCAAAAAAATATTCTGTTGATTTATTCTATCGGTTTATTCATAATGTGAAAATACTCAATTTTACTTTAGAATCATCTAAAAAAGCTGCTGAAATTTTTGAATATTTAAAAGTAAGAGGAGAAATTCTTGATATAGCAGATATTATGATAGCTTCTATAGCTATTAGTAACAACGAGGTATTACTTACAAGAAATGTTAAGCATTTTCAGAGAATACCTGAATTGAAAATTGAGAAGATTTAATTATTAAATCCTTAATTTGTATGTTTGTTATCCTATTATAGTCAATGACATTTTAGATTGAGCAGTTATATGTCTTGACTATCAAGGGAAAAACATAACTTTTGCTCAATTATTTATGTTTTTCACTATAGTTTAAATACCTAAAAAATAAATGGTTTCTAATTAAGAAGAATTTA
>Ga0209541_10006780_pt1 | contig 19427 bp, 14 predicted proteins | sample RifCSPlowO2_01_FD_184027 | JGI IMG/M metagenome (GOLD analysis project Ga0209541, IMG submission 184027) | Groundwater microbial communities from Rifle, Colorado - Rifle CSP2_plank lowO2_0.1 (SPAdes) (version 2) | ecosystem: Environmental > Aquatic > Deep subsurface > Groundwater | place... | reverse complement strand
GCAGGGGGCCATGGCGTTACGGGCGTTGTGAAGGCCCTTGCCGAATCCGTTAATACGTTTTTTTACCTTATCGGCGGTGGGTATCGCGATGCTAAAGGACTTGGTGTTGAAAAGATAACCGCCTATTTTCATCTTTTCGGTCTTGGCGATCAACTTGGCATTGATATTCCCGGCGAAGCATCGGGTTTTATACCATCCCCCGCATGGAAGGAGCAGGAAAAACATGAACAATGGTATATTGGCGATACGTATAATATTTCCATAGGGCAGGGTGATCTCTTGGTTACACCACTCCAGATTGCCGTTGCAACCGCCGCTATTGCCAATGGTGGCACGCTGTATCGTCCACATTTTGTTGAACGAATTATTGATCCGGTGAGTGGTGAAGTACAGCCCGTGGAGCCGCAAGTGATCCGTGAACTCCCTGTTAAAAAAGAACACCTCGCCCTAGTGCGCGAAGGCATGCGCGCGTGTGTACAAACGGGTAGTTGCCGCGCACTCACGGCGCTGCCGATGCCGGTTGCCGGCAAAACGGGAACCGCCCAGTGGTCGCGAGAAAAACCAACTCATGCATGGTTTACCGGTTTTGCGCCGTTTGATAATCCACAAATGGCGCTCACGATTGTCATAGAAGAAGGGGGGGAGGGGAGCAAAACAGCAATCCCGGTAGCCGCGGAATTTTTCCGGGCAACCATCAAAGAATAGCACTGGGCAACGCCACCCACCTATGTTATAGTAGATACGAGTAGTTATCATTTATTTTTCTCGTCTCGTGGACTCGGATCAAAATTTTTGGATCCTCGTGTCTCATTCGACTATGCAAAATCCAACGTATCTCACTCCCGAAGGACTCGAAAAACTTAATCAGGAATACAAAAAATTAAAAACAGAAACCATCCCGGATATCGCCGCACGCATTGACGAAGCGCGCCAGTTGGGAGATTTGTCAGAAAACGCGGAATACCACAGCGCCAAAGAAGAAATGTCGTGGGCACAGACACGTCTCATTGAACTGGAAGCGGCGCTCCACGAAACACGCATCATAGAACAGGCGCATGACGAAACCATCACGATCGGCTCAACCATGGTGGTGGAAACGGATGGCAAAGAAAAACAGTACACCATCGTTGGCCCGAATGAGGTTGATCCAAAACAAGGCAAAATTTCCAATGAATCTCCCATTGGAAAAGCATTCATTGGCCATCATGTCGGTGAAACCGTCACCATCGCGGTGCCTGACGGAGAGCGAAAGTACACCATAAAACGTGTCGTGTAAATTGACGTTGACTGACGCTCTCTTTATACTACTGCTATGACCTCTGGTACGGTAAAACATCAAAACGAAGCAACAACACGGCTGAAAAAACTTCATGCACTGCACAAGCGAGGGATCAACCCCTTCCCTTCCTGGAACGAGGAACGCATGGCCTGCCAAGATTTTTTAGATCGCTTTGCGCTCCTATCCGCTGATCACGCGATTACGCTTGCGGGTCGACTCATGAGTATTCGCCTCCAAGGCGGAACCACCTTTGCGCATCTCCAAGATCAGTCGGGGAAAGTGCAACTATTTTTCAAAAAAGATCTGTTAGGTGAGCCATCCTATAACCTCCTTAAAAACGATCTGGATCGCGGTGATATCGTGGCGGTCGCGGGTACACCATTCACCACCAAAAGCGGCGAAAAATCACTCTTGGCACAAACCCTAACCGTACTCGCAAAAAGTGTCTTGCCGCTCCCGGAAAAATGGGACGGGCTCAAAGAAACTGAAATTCGTTTTCGAAAGCGGTATCTTGACATGCTCTCAAACGAAGAAACCATCAAACGTTTTCTCGTCAAGAGCAAACTCATTGCCGCCATCCGTGAATTTTTTAATGAACGGGGGTACGCAGAAGTTGAAACACCCATTCTTCAGCCGCTGTATGGCGGGGGATTGGCGCGACCTTTTTTGACGAAACACAACGCGCTTGGTATCCCGCTCTATCTTCGCATTTCTCCGGAATTATATTTGAAACGCCTCGTCGTGGGTGGTCTTGAACGCATTTTTGAAATCGGCAGAATGTTTCGCAATGAAGGCATTGATCGCGATCATAATCCGGAATTCACCATGCTTGAAACCATGGCCGCGTATCATGATTATCATTATAATATGGATCTGGTTGAAGAGTGCTACGAATTCTGCGCGCAGAAAATTTTGGGCACCACGGATATTGTCTACGGCTCGCATACTATTCGCGTGGCACGCCCGTGGAAACGAATGACGATGGTGGAATCAATTCGTGCAGCAACCGGCATTGACGTTATGGCTTGGAAAACGATCCCTGAAGCACAGCGCGTACTCACCGCCCTCAAGATAGACAAGAAAAAAATTAAACAGGCGCACACACGTGGCCTTGCTATGGCGCTGTTATTTGAAGAGAAAGTGGAAGAAACACTGTTGCAACCAACCATTATTTACGAACATCCCGTTGAGACTTCGCCGCTCGCAAAACGATGCGCGCATGACCCGCGCTTAGTGGAACGCTTTGAACATTTTATCTTAGGGAGCGAGCACGGCAATCATTATTCAGAGTTAAATGATCCGGTTGAACTCAAGGAACGTTTTGTGGAAGAACAGAAAAAAATAAAGAAGGGGAGCGCCATTGAAGACGTGCACCAACCTGATAACGACTTTCTTCTGGCCATGAAGCATGGCATGCCGCCCACCAGCGGTCTTTCCATTGGTATTGATCGTATGGCCATGCTCTTTACCAACGCGGAACATATCAAAGAAGTGATTCCGTTCCCGCTCCTCCGGCCACAACGTTCCACATGAGTATGAAAACCGTTCTTGTTACCGGCACGTTTGATTTTCTTCACCGCGGACACCTCTCTTTTTTTGAGCAGGCAAAGCGATACGGAGACCACCTCACCGTTATCGTCGCGCGCGATAGCACGGTCAAAAAAATAAAGGGGCGCGCGTCCGTTCATCATGAAAAAGAACGGCTCGCGCTTGTCAAAAGTATCAGAATCGTGGATCACGCCGTACTGGGCGACCGCGTAGATCCGTACAAAATCATAGCGCGTCTCCGTCCGCACGTTATTTGTTTGGGATATGATCAAACGCATACCTTCGCGCGTGGACTTGCCGCCGCCTTGAAACTTCGCCATCTCACCACGCGCATTGTAACCTTAAAACCATTCCACCAAAAACGGCTCAAAAGCACAAAACGTTAAAGCATGATACTATACCATGTATGCTCGACTCATCATTAATCCGAGAACATCCGGAACTCATTCAAAAGGCGCTCCGCGATCGCGCCTTTGATTTTGATTTACGCGCGCTCTTAACATTAGACGAGGAGCGCAGAGCGCTTCTACAACACCTGGAAGGGCTCCGCGCTGATCGCAACAGCCGTTCAAAAGAAAAACCAAGCAAGGCAGAGATAACGCGCCTCAAAAAATTATCTGAAACCATTAAACAAACGGAAGAAAAGTTGGCCACCCTTCTGTCATCGTATCACGATGCATTGCTTCGTATTCCAAATATTCCGGATAAAAGCGTGCCGATAGGGAAGGATGAAACGAACAATAAGGTATTAAAAAAATGGGGGAAAAAACCGGCTCTTAAAAAACCGCTGGAATACCTTGATCTTCCCGCCATACAGCCGTATCTTGAATTGGATAGAGGCGCGCGCACTTCGGGCGCCAGGTTTTATTACCTCCGCGGTCCGCTAGCTCTTTTGGAGCACGCGCTTATGCGCTATGCCGTTGACTTTATCACGGCAAAGGGCTTTGAACTGCTCGTCACGCCCATCCTCGTTCAGGAGAGCGCGCTCCTGGGTACTGGCTATTTCCCCAATGGAAAGCAGGAGGTATACGCGGTGAATCCCGGACAAGACAACCTCTATCTTATTGGCACATCTGAACAAGCCATCACGGCTTTTCATCAACAGGAGTTATTGGAGGCGGATGATTTACCACGTCGCTATACCGCGTGCACGCCCTGCTTCAGAAGAGAAGCGGGGAGCTATGGCAAAGATACGCGCGGCATACTGCGCGTCCACCAATTCAACAAGGTTGAGATGGTGGTATTTTCTAAACCGGACGACTCGTGGAAGATCCTCCAAGAAATGATTGCCATCTCGGAAGAGTTTTATCAGTCGCTTGGTATACCGTATCAGCTCGTGGCGCTCTGCGCCGGCGATCTCGGTTTTCAATCGGCAAAAACCATTGATATCGAAGGGTGGTTTCCCGGACAAGCACGCTATCGGGAGCTCGGCAGCGCGTCAAACACAACAGATTTTCAAGCGCGCCGATTAAACATTCGCTTCAAAAATACGCGGGGAGAAAAATCGTTTGTTCACACGCTGAATAACACGGTTGTGGCTGATCGCGCGCTTTTGGCCATTCTAGAAAACTACCAACAAAAAGACGGATCCGTCACCGTACCAACGGTCTTACAAAAATACACGCGATTCAAAAAAGTGGGATAACTATCACGAAAGTGGGTCCCGCTATGCCCATGAATTATCGCGGCTATGCTCATGTTGAATACAAACAGCGAAAACGCTGGTTTAAACGACGAGGAACAAACGCCGCTCGTGCGGATGTGGGCTACGCCAACCCCTATAACAGAAAAGAAAAAAGTGCGTTGCGTCCGGTCATAACGGGCAGCGCGCTTGCCCTCACCCTGATGATATGGGCGGTGTTGCTTATTTTTCACCCGTATTTCATCATTAAACACATCGCTGTTTCCGGCCTGAGCACGTTGGGACCGCAAGAAATACAGCAAGCGGTTCGTACGGCGCTTGAACGCAAACAACTATGGTTTATTCCACAAAATAATTTTTTCCTGCTCAACCGCGAGCGACTTGAAAAGGTACTTTTAACGCGTTTCCCGCTGGAGCGCGTGACTATCACCACCTCATTTCCAAGCACCGTGCACCTTGAAGCAACTGAACGTCTTGCTTTTGTGATATACGATGATGGCGCCAAATATGTGCTGATTGACGAAGGTGGCATTCCACAAAAAACATTACGACCCGTGGCAATCCATGAAACACAAACGGGCGCTAAGACCATGTGGGTAGGGGATAGTGCGCGTGTCGTTTCAAGTACGTGGCATTATCCTGATAGAGCCGCGCTTCACGCGGTTTATGGGGCATATCCGGTTGTGTATAATCAGCAGACCGCGCGAACCAGCGCATACCTACTTGATCCCATTGTAGTGAGAGGAGTGTTACAAATTTATCTATCCTTAAAACAAGATACAGATTTTGCGACACATCATTTTGTTTATCCGTCGGATTACCAAACATTGTTGGTGATAAACGAAAACGGCCCTACCGTATCGTTCAATCCTTTTGAAAATCTAGAAAAACAACTGGAAACCTTTAAACACGCGTGGCAACGTGAACTGCGCAAAGAAAAGCATCGTAAGATACTTATTAATGCCCGTTATCCCGGCCGCGTGTATGTGGAGGAGTAACGCAAGCCATCCAGAAACTTGGGGCATTGCCGATAGGTGGGTGACGCGAGTGTTGATACATGGGTCTTAAAAATGCCCCTTTTATGGCGACGCACAATATATGTTATACGACACTTAAACTGTGACGTATAACATTAAGAAGATTTTGCGATCGCTAATCAGTGTCGTGAAATATGCGTGTTACAGCACCCGTACTATTCCCTACTTTACTTTTTAAATAAATACTTCCGGCACAACACTCTCTTACTCGCGGTGGGCGATAGAATCTCCTGATGTGTCGTAAAATAAAATCCCGATGTGATTCGGGATTATTGCTAGACACGTATAATAACTCGCTCTCTAGGAAGCGGCAGCACATCAAGAAAACAAAAGAGTTTCTCGTCCACTATAACCACATGGTGGTTTACTCGCTCCCCTGCTCGTGCCTTTACCACACACGCAAGCGGTTCAATGATCTCACGATGAAGAAATGTTGCGGAACGATCGTACAAAACACGAAAGCGTTCCTCCGCAACAACGGCTAACACCATGAGCACCGGCTCGTGATCAACCACCTTGTGGGTGATCATCTGCGCAAGCGCCAAGACAAACGCACCATACTCATCTGGCTCCACAACGCGTTTCACGCGCGGCAGGTAGATATCCACGAGTGTTTTCACATGACAAATGCAGTACCGAACCTGAAAAGGAATCTCCTCGCGATGCAAAAATGAACGATGCACACGGAGATTAACTACGCACTCTACCCAGGCCGTTTCAGCCACTATTGTGGGTTCCTGCGCCGCAGGAACCCACATAAAAGGAGCAATCACCCTCGCCAACCACTGACCTGCGCGGGAAAGTCGTGTGCCAATTCGCATTGAAGCCCCCTTGCACAGCGCGCCTCACTTTGGATGAAGCGCTAACATATAACGTCACAGTATACGCTCCACAATCTGATACGTCAATGCTACAATACACACACTACATGCCATCCACCACTAATCAAGACATCGCGCGCATTTTTTATGACATCGCGGCCATTTTAGAATTACAGGACGCTGATCCGTTTCGCGTTCGCGCCTACAACCAAGCGGCTACCGTTATTGAAGGACTCGTGGAGGAGGCACGAGATATTTACCGTGAAGATGGTCTACGCGGTCTTGAAAAGATTCCGAGTGTCGGCAAGGAACTTGCGCTCAAAATTGAAGAACTCGTTACAACAAACGAGCTCAAATTTTATCGCACGCTTAAGAAAGAGGTGCCGCATGGACTGCTGAATATACTTGAGGTAGAAGGTATTGGTCCGCAGAAAACAAAATTTGTCTGGAAAAAATTTGGCGTCACAACATTAAAACAATTGGAGCACCTCTGCCGTGGACAAAAACTGCAACAACAAAAAGGGTGGGGACAAAAAACCGTGGATACTATTCTTCACGCCATCAAACTCAAGCAAGCATTTGGAACGCGTAAACCGCTCGGCCTCATCTATCCCCTAGCGTTTGGCATAAAAACCACGCTTGAAAAAAGCGGCTTTGCGCGCCGCGTGGTAATAGCCGGCAGTTTGCGCCGCATGAAAGAAGATGTTGGCGATATTGATATTCTCGCAACCTCACAACATCCGCAAAAACTCATCAACGTCTTTGCCGCGCTCCCCGAAGTTAAGGATATTAAAGCAAAAGGCGAAACCAAATGTACGGTATTTTTAAAGAGTGGCATTGACGCGGATTTGCGTGTAGTGGCGCCCGATGAATTTGGAGCAGGATTGTATTATTTTACCGGATCACAGCAGCATAATGTCCGCGCGCGAGAATTGGCCATAAAAAAAGGACTCACCGTCAACGAATATGGTATTTTTCGTGGCACGGCGGAACATCACGGCAAGCGCGTTGCCGCGCGCACCGAAGCGGCAATTTTTCGCGCGCTCGGACTTCCCTACATTCCACCGGAATTACGCGAGGACAGGGGTGAATTTGACGCGGCAAAAGCACGCGCACTCCCCCACCTTATTGACTACAATGACCTGCAGGGTGATCTTCATGTGCACACCAGTTGGTCCGGCGACGCGCACAACACGCCGCTTGAAATGATTCGCGCCGCAAAAGCAAAAGGTCTCAAATATATTGCAACCACCGACCACTCCTCCCCTCTTGGCATGTTAAAAGGCATTAAAACACACAACATTAACAAGTATATCAACGACATACGCGCTGCGGCCGCTCAAGTAAAAGGTATCCGTGTTCTTGTGGGAGCTGAAGTTGACATTCTCCCTGACGGCCGCCCCTACTTGCCGGACGGAGCGTTAAGGCAACTAGATTGGGTTGTGGCATCGGTGCATACGGCATTCAGACAGTCAAAAGAAGTGATGACAAAACGCGTAATCCGCGCCATTCAAAATCCGTACGTGTCTGCCATCGGCCATCTCACGGCGCGTATTTTGGGTCGACGTGAGCCGACCCAGGTTGATGTGCCTGAAGTGTGCGCGGCCGCTAAAAAATATGGTGCTGCGCTGGAAATCAACGCGTCATGGTATCGGCTTGATTTGAACGATGTGCATTGCCGTGCAGCAAAAGAAGCGGGTGTGAAATTAGTCATGAGTACGGATTCGCATGACGTGGATAATTTTGATTTCACTTTTGGTGTCGGCACCGCGCGGCGCGGATGGATTGAAAAAAAGAATGTGCTCAACACATTGCCGTTTGGAAAATTTATTCAGTCATTTCGACCAAGGTCGCCGCGACCGCATGGAGAAATCTGACCGTTGCCTTTAATCACGGGTAGGATTCCTCGACTCGCTACGCTCGCTCAGGATGACTTAATAAAAAACTGCCCCGTCCCAACCTAAGTCGGGACGGGGCTGAACTTCAGATCCTGTACGACGGAACCGGCAAATCGTAACGATGGAACTCATCCATCGCCGCGATCATGGCACGCCGATCCAGCTCGCGCGTTCGCGCGCGAGCACGGTGGCGATGCTGCCCGCGCCACAGATCTTCTCGCACCCACGCGTGCCGCGCGCGCCGCCGCTGCCGCTTCCAGGAGGCCACAGGGACGCGGGAGACGTGCTCCTGCTCGTCCCAAGTGAGCCACCGCCTGGAGTTCCGCCGCTCGATGTCCTGCTGGACCATCGCCAGATCAACTTCATGCGCTTCCAGAGCGGCCTCCTTCCGCTCCTCTGCCGATTCCCACACGAAGTCCCTCACTTCTTCCGGCCAGTCCGCTTCGTCGTCCACGGGGTCCAGCAACGACAGATCCGGGCCCTCCTCCAGCCCATCATCACAGTCCCCGAAGTTGAAGTCGTCCTCCAAATCTTCCGTCCACGGCATAGGCCGTGCCTCCTTGTTACGAAGAGAAAGGCCCGGCGTCCCACATGCGTCCCGACAAGTCGGGATGGCATGGAAACGCCGGGCCCGAGTCGGACTACGCCAGCTCGAGGTCCCAGCGGCGCTTGGCCTCGCGGTACGCGCCCGGGATCACCCGGACGCGCGTCCCCACGGTCTTGCCGTGGAGGAACGCGAGGGCCTTCGCCCGGCTCCCGTGCCCGCGGACCGCGTCCACGTGCACCAGGCCGACCTCGTGGCCGCGCCGGACGAAGATCCCGTAGTCCGCGTGGCGGACCACGATCCCCTCGACCGCCTTGGCCAGGCGCTCCGAGTGCCGGCGCAAGGCCGCGATGAAGTTCTTGTCGAACTCCCGACCGTTGTCCTCCATGCGGCGCCGCCAGGCCCGCCCGGGCGCCCCCATCGGGTTCCACATCTGGGACGCGGCCATGAACTGGCCGTTCCGGAAGACGGTGGGCGCGCGCGGGTGGTCGTCCTCGTCGTCGGGGTACCCCTCCCCGTCCTCGTCGTCCTCGCGGTACTCCACGCCCGTCGCCGCGAGCTCGGCGACGACGAGCGCCAGGATCTCCGCCTCGCCGTCCCGATCATGCTCGTCCGTGTAGGGCGCGGGGGCGGTGGCGAACTCCACGCCCAGAGCCTTGATGGTCTCGAGCGCGACCTCGCGGGGGCGGTGGGTGTCGAGGAGCGCAGCGTCGGGAAACCCGGCGGCCTGCTCCGAGTGCGCCTCGTTGGCGCCGCCGCGCTCCTGCGCGGCCTCGTCCCCGTCCTCCTCGGAGTTCGGGGTCAGCTTGAACCCGGCCCACCCGGGCCCGAAGGCGATGAACGCCCGCCGCCGCGCCTCGCGCGCCGAGAACCCCTGGTCGAACACCGGTCCATCAGCCAACTTCCGATCCGAATCCGTGGAACGCAGGGACGTGCTCATGATTGCCCTCCAAGGCAATTGGGCCCGTGGTTATCACAGGCCACAGTTATGGGTTAAAAGACCATTCGCCTGCCGGCAGATACTGCTCTCCCAGCTTGCGAAGAAGACAGTATACCACAACTAGACCTTTTTGTCAAGGCCTTGGTGGCACTATTTGGCTATGTAGAGCAATTTTATACCAAACACGGGCGGAGGCATGCGGATTTTTCGAAGGCGAAGGCTGTTTGAGCCAGGCCGAGGCCGACGACAGATGGAGTACTGCGACTATGCGAGGAGGCCGAGGCCGGTCCCCGATATCAATCGGGGAGGCGAGTTCCTGAGCCAAGAAAAATTTGCTGCCGAGCCCGAAACTCAAATTAAAGTAAATAGTTCAAAGGATTGACCGGAATACCGTTTAATCGCGTTTCAAAATGCAAATGAGGGCCGGTGACAAAAGGGCCGGCACCGACGGTTCCGGGCATACCTCCTGAATATCCAATTAAATCACCACGCCCAATAAACTGATCCTCGTTCACAGAAACCTGCGACAAATGCCCGTACACCGTGGACAGTCCATCGCCGTGCACAATCATCACATAGCTATAACACCAAGATTCACTGCATCGTTTGGCGCGCGCGACATATCCCGGCGCCGCCGCGCGAATAGCCGTTCCTTGTCCGGCGCGAATGTCAATGCCCGAATGCTCAAACACATGGCGGAACGGATATTCCGGATCGTGAAAATACGCCGTAATATGACTGCTGGGCGTTGGCCAAGAAAACACCACATCGCCGCCCTGCTCAAACTTGTCATTTCCCTCCAATTTACTCCGAATTTGACGTTCAATTGACTGAATCTCATTTTCCGTAGTCTGGTACTGCCGTCGCAAATCCGCAAGCATACCCTGGAATGTTTCTTCGTTTTGCTTGGTTTCGTCAAGCAAGTTTTCTTTATAATCTTTCTGGCCACGCAACTTTTGTTCCTTCTCTGTAAGCGATTCACGGAGTTCCTTGAGCGATGTTTCTTTCTCTAAAACCTTTTTTTCTTGCTCTTCAAGCTCCGTGCGCGCAATGCGAAGTTGTCGCGCCTGTCCGCCAATATCTCCATACACCTCCTCCAAATACCGCACCGCGCCAAAAAAATCGGAAAAATTATTGTTGGAAAGCAACAGTTCCAGGTAGTTGCGATCACTCTCGCGCTGAATGGTGCGGATGAGTTCCGCAAGGATTTGTTTGTGTCTATCAATTTTCTTGGTTGCCTCGTCAATTTCCAGTTGCAGTTGTTTCAATTCCAACTGAACCGTTTCAATTTCCAGTTGCGTGCTTTGAATATCCAGCCGCACTGCCTCCAACCGTTCATCAATAATGGTAATTTGGTTCTTGAGCGACAGGCCTTCAACCCGTTTCCGTTCAATACTTTTCTTCATGACGCCGATCTTTTCTTCAAGCGCCGCCACCTCATCTTTCTTTGCCTTGATGTCATCCTGCAACTTCAAAATCTCTTCACGCGCGCTGGAAGGCGCATCACTTTGCTCCTCTGCCCGAAGTGGCACGGTAAACGCAAAAAATAGCCCTATGAGAACAAGGATTACGGGTAGCTTAATAAACCAGCGAAACGTATGCGCCATTAGAGTTAGTATACCATGAATACTAAAGTTTGCGGAGCGCCTCATCTATGCGCTGTACTGTTTTCTCTTTACCAAGTAGCATAGCCGCCTCAAAAGGACCTGGCGATTTCTCGCGGCCGGTTAACGCAACACGGAGCGGCCAGAGCGTTTGCGCATTACCAAGATTGTTTTCTTTTATCCATGAGAGCACGGCGATACTTAATTTTTCATGATCGTTATAGGCGCGCTCCGGTGTGTCTTCCAAAAACGCGCGCGTTTTTTTAAGCCGATCTTTTGCCTCTTCTTTTGAAGATTTTTTGGGAACCAGGAGTGCGGGCGCGTAGGTGATATCGCCAAATGCAAAACCGGTTTCTTCCCCCACCTGGGATAATTTCACCGCTCTCCCCTGTTCAACGCGCATTAAACGCGCAAGCCACGCGTCATCCGGATAGGGCAATCCTTTTGCTTCCACAAACGGCACCGCCGCTTTCGCGAGCGTCGCAGGATTGGCCTTTTTCATGTGTTCGCCCGCAATCCAATCCAATTTTTCCATTGAAAATACCGCCCCGCCTTTGTTTACTTTAGTAATATCAAAGGAGGCAATAAGCTCGTCAAGAGAATAAATTTCCTCATCGCCGCGCGGATTCCATCCTAAAAGCGCCAAAAAATTAAGCAGTGCCTCCGGCAAGTAACCTTCTTTCACATAATCCATGGCCGCCGCATGCCCCGAGCGTTTAGAAAGTTTCCCGCCGCCCTCATTCAAAATAAGCGGCAAATGCGCAAACGTGGGCGCCTCCCAACCAAACGCTTCGTACAATAACACATGTTTTGGTGTTGATGGCAGCCATTCCTCACCGCGAATAACGTGCGTAATTTTCATAAGATGATCATCCACGATATTCGCCAGATGATACGTAGGGAAACCGTCAGATTTCAAAAGCACCTGATCATCAACATCCGCGCTCTGAAAAGAAACTTCGCCGCGAATAGCATCAACGAACGTGATAGTTCTGCCCTCTGGTACGCGGAGCCGCACTACCGCATTTTGCCCTGAGCCCGGTCGAAGGGCGTCCCGACACGCGCCATCATACTTCGGCACATCGCCGCGCTTCTGTTGTTCTTCTCGCATCTTCTCCAACCGTTCTGCGGAACATGTGCACCAATATGCTGCGCCATTTTTTGCAAGTTCTTCCGCGTGTTTGCGATAGAGTTCAAGCCGTTCGGATTGCACATACGGGCCATACTTTCCACCAACATCGGGGCCTTCGTCATAATTCAAACCAACCTGTTTCAAAATATCCAAAATTTCCTCACGCGCACCCGCTACTTCACGCGTTTGATCAGTATCTTCAATACGAATAATAAATATCCCCTTATGATGCCGCGCAAATAAAAAATTATAGAGCGCCGTACGCAATCCGCCGATGTGTAGGTGCCCGGTGGGACTAGGAGCGAAACGAGTTCGGACAGTCATACGCGTCTATCCTACCACGCCTCATGCTTCTCGGGCAATACAAACAAAAAAGGTTCCTCGTTAGGGGAACCTTAGCGGAAACTAGTCCACGCGTGTAATGCGAAGAACTTCTTCCAATGTCGTAACGCCTTCCCCAAACTTTTTGAGCCCGGCGCGACGTAGCGTCTGCATGCCATGGGCAATACCAGCGCGCTTGAGATCCGCGGCAGAACTGCCATCCACGATAACCTGGCGCAAGGTGTCCGTAATCGGCAGAACTTCATAGAGGGCAACACGCCCCTTCAGTCCGCTCCCGTTGCAGTGAGCACAGCCACTTCCGCGCATCGTGGTGGCGGTTGCGTACTCATCCTCTTTCATACCGGCGGCCAAACACTCGGCCTTGTTATAGACATAGGGTGCGCGGCAATTCACGCAGGTACACCGCACCAGTCGCTGTGCGATAATCATGTTCAGCGCGTCAGCAAGCAAAAACATTTCAACACCCATATCCTTGAGACGACTGATCGTTGACGGCGCATCGTTCGTGTGCAACGTGGAGAGCACCAGGTGCCCTGTGAGCGCTGCCTTCACGGCGATTTCCGCGGTATCGTAATCGCGGATCTCACCCACCATGATAATATCCGGATCTTGCCGCAAGAATGAACGTAATGCGCCGGCGAAATTTCGCCCAATGGCGGCATCCATCTCCATCTGGTTGATTCCCGGCAGGACAAATTCAATGGGGTCTTCCGCAGTTAGAATATTATCCGTGATCTTATTCAACTCGGCAAGCGCGCTGTACAACGTGGTTGTTTTTCCGGAACCCGTAGGGCCAGTAACGAGCACGATGCCGTGCGGCTGATGGATGGCGACTTCAAATTTACTAAGCTCATCCGGATCAAAACCGAGCAGGGTCATATCCGTCTGCAGGGTTGCCTTATCCAGCAACCGCATAACCACCTTTTCACCGAACTGAAATGGCACCACCGAAACGCGGAAATCGCATTCGCGGCCGCTTGGGAGCGTATACTTCATGCGCCCATCTTGCGGCATGCGCCGCTCGGCGATATTGAGCCGCGAGAGTACCTTGATACGCGAGACAATTGCGCCCGACTGGGATGGCGGCAACACCATGACTTCCCGCAACACACCGTCAATGCGGAAACGAACACGACAGGTTTTTTCGTAGCGCTCAATGTGAATATCGGAGACGCCACGCACAATCGCGTCAGTAATAAGTTTGCCTGCGATGCGAACAACGGGCGCCGTAGCCGACAATTCCTCAAGCGCTTTGGCGTCAACCTCTTCGCCTTCTCGTGACGCGGCGTCCTCGTCGCCCAATTCACGCACATCGCTTTCAAGCGCCGTGCGCAGATCAGTTCTTTCAAGCTCGGTGTAGCATTTTTTACACATCGCTTGAATCGCCCGCGCAGATGCAACAACTACTTCCACTTTCAAGCGCGTTATTGATCCAATCTCATCGGAAAGAACAACGTTTCCCGGGTCGGCAAACGCAACAACGAGCGTCTTGTCAACCCGCGCGATCGGCAGAACGCGATGACGTTCGCAATATTCTCGCGGCAACAATCGCAGGACTTCTTCGTCCGGCGATTCAATCTTTTCAATGTCTAACGTTTGGACACCGTAGTGTTCCGCAAACATTCTCACGAGCGCCGCTTCATCGGCAACACCCATCTCTTCAAGTGCCGCCATAAGCGAGCCGCCAGTTCTACCGACTCGTGCAATCACGGCTGCAAAATCCGCTGATGTAATCAAACCCTGACGAACCAACAGCGCGCCAATCACTTTGCCGGGAGGACGGTCATCGGGATTGTCTGTCATGCGTTGCTCCTTTTCAAGGATCTCATAGTAGAGTGCCGAATAGAGAGCGTCCTGTCAAACAACTCATCGTCCTCGCATTACTTTCCAAAGAAAAACTGCGGTTGCGTTAAAAACGCGCGAGAGACGCCACGGCTGACAAAAAAGACGCCAGAGCCACTCAAGTCCTGCTTTTTGCATCCAAACTGGCGCGCGACGCACCCGGCCGGCAATAAAATCCAACGCGCCGCCGACGCCGACAAAAATTCGCGCATCGGGAAGCATTTTTTTGTATTGCCAAATCCATTTTTCCTGTTTGCCATGTCCAAACGCAACAAACACCACTGCCGGATTGGTTTCGCGAATGCGCGCGAGCATTGCCTGATGCTCTGTTTCATTATCCGGAATGACGCCATAAGGTTTTTCTACGAGGCGGATACCCGGATGAGTACCGGCAATTTTGAGTCCGGGATATCGCTTTTGCAAATTTTTCGCGGCCTGCATGAGGACGACACTATCGCCGGTGCCCAGAAAAAAAACGCGCGCGTCTTCCTCTTTTGCCAAACCCGAAAGTTTATCCACTAGATCAACACCGGTGAATCTATCAATTTTAAATCCTTGAAGTCGCGCGACAAGCTGCACGCCAACGCCGTCAACCACATGCACGTCTGCGCTATGGAGAATAGTTTTATAGAGTGTATCTTGAGTGGCGTGCACCACCATTTCCGGATTGATGGTGACCACATGACTCCCCTGCCCCGCGCGCAACAAACCAGCCAAGGTGGTCATGGTTTCAGCGCGCGACAGTGTACGAAGTTGTATACCGGCTATTTTCACAGCAGGTAAACTTTAGCTTATTTGAGAGAAAATTTCAAATGTACAACCTAATGTACCGCGCTACCGATCGCAAGCGCTTCTTTTTCTACGTCAACGCGTACGCTTGCGCCCTCTTCCACGGTTCCTTCAATAATGCGGAGCGCCAACGGATCAAGCAATTCCTGTTGGATCACCCGTTTCAGCGGACGAGCGCCGTATTTTTCATCGTATCCTTTATGCGCCAGCCACGCTTTGGCAGCGTCAGTAATATCCAACGTAATTTTCTTTTCCAACAAACGTTCAATCACACGTTGTAATTGCAAATCAACCACGGCGCGAATTTGTTCTTCGCGCAATGAGTGAAAAACAATCAATTCATCAACGCGATTCAAAAATTCCGGCTTGAAATGATCGCGGAGCGCCTCAAGAATTTTATCTTTGACGCGTACCTCCGGATCCTTGGCATCGTGATGATCCTGCTCAAAACCAAGATCGCCATGTTGCGCCGCCCGCGAAATAATTTCACTGCCTATGTTTGACGTCATGATAATAACCGTATTTTTGAAATTCACCACGCGGCCTTTTGCGTCCGTTAAACGGCCATCATCCAAAATTTGAAGCAACATGTTGAATACATCAGGATGCGCTTTTTCAATTTCATCAAAAAGCACCACGGCGTATGGACGTCGGCGAATTATTTCAGTCAACTGGCCGCCTTCTTCATACCCAATATAACCCGGTGGCGATCCGATCATCTTAGACACCGCGTGTTTTTCCATGTATTCAGACATGTCCACGCGTACGAGCGCCTCCTCGTCATTAAATAAAAATTCAGCAAGTGCTTTGGCGAGTTCTGTTTTACCTACGCCGGTTGGTCCCATGAATATAAACGATCCAATAGGCCGGCCCGCTTCGCCAACGCCCGTGCGCGAACGACGGATAGCGTTTGACACTGCCCCAACGGCGTCAACTTGTCCCACCACGCGCTTTTGCAATTCTTCCTCCATACGTGCCAGTTTTTTCACCTCATCTTCCAGCATGCGCGCTACCTGAATGCCGGTCCAGCGTGATACCACTGCGGCAATATCTTCTTCCGTTACTTCTTCTTTTAAAATTTTTCGTCCTTTTTGTACCTCCGCCAGTTTTTTTTGTTCCTCTCGCAACGCTTGTTCCACGGTAGGAATTTTTCCATAGCGAATTTCAGCGACTTTCTGCAATTCGCTACCGCGTTCCGCAATGTCCGCTTCTTGTTTTAAGCGGTCAATGGTTTTTTGATAATCGCGAATAGCGCCGATGATTTCTTTTTCGTGTTTCCAGTGAAGTTCCAGTTCTTTTGTTTGTTCCGTCACTTCCGCAAGTTCTTTTTCCAATTCATGGAGCCGTTCTTGCGATTCCGCGTCCGTCTCTTTCTTGAGAGCCTGGCGCTCAATTTCAAGCTTGATCTGTTTTCGCTTGAGCGCATCCAGTTCATCCGGCATGGAATCAATTTCCATGCGGAGCGCGGATGTTGCCTCATCAATCAAATCAACGGCCTTGTCCGGCAAAAAGCGATCGCTAATATAGCGGCTTGATAATTCCGCCGCGGCAATAATAGCCGCGTCCGTAATGCGCACACCGTGGTGCACCTCATATTTTTCTTTAATGCCGCGGAGAATGGCGATGGTGTCATCCACCGTTGGCTCGGACACAAAAACCGGCTGGAAACGCCGCTCCAATGCCGCGTCCTTTTCAATATATTTTTGATATTCTTTGAGCGTGGTGGCGCCGATGGCGCGCAATTCTCCGCGCGCCAGCGCCGGTTTTAACATATTAGCGGCATCCACCGCGCCCTCCGATGCGCCCGCGCCCACAATGGTGTGCAACTCGTCAATAAATAATACAAATTTACCCGCCGCCTGGTTGATTTCTTTCAAAACCGCTTTCAAGCGTTCTTCAAATTCGCCGCGAAATTTAGTGCCGGCCACGAGTGCGCCAATATCCAGCGCGACGGCTTCCTTGTCACGCAGAGACTCGGGAACATCGCCATCTACAATGCGTTGCGCGAGTCCTTCAACAATGGCGGTTTTTCCAACTCCCGGTTCGCCAATGAGCACCGGATTGTTTTTAGTGCGGCGAGATAATACTTGCATCACGCGGCGAATTTCGTCGCCGCGGCCAATCACCGGATCCAATTTTCCGGCGCGGGCAAGAGCCGTGAGATTTTTGCTGTATTTTTCAAGCGCATTATATTTTCCTTCCGGCTCCGGCGAGTCAACGGTTTCAGTGCCACGTACCGTCGCAAGCACCTTGAGCACCTGTTCATAATTCAAACCATGTTTTTGAAAAAGTGGCTCAAGCTGACCACCTGTTTTAAAATAGGCAAGCAGGAGATGCTCGGTGCTCACATACTGATCGCCCATCTGCTGCATTTCTTGGGTTGCGGCGTTCAAAATATGCGCCATATCATGGCCCATAAAAATTTGTCCAATGCCGCCGCCCGGTTGGTCCACGATTTTGGGAAGCACATCAATCAGCGCTTGCACCCCGGCTTTTAAGTGCAGGGGATTGACGGTTAATTTTTTGAGCACCGTTACCACCACACCTTCTTCTTGTTCAAGCAGGGCAAAAAAGAGGTGGGGAGGTTCAATTTGGGGTTGGCCATTTTCTTGGGCTAAAAGATGCGCTCGCTGAATGGCCTCTTGTGATTTGGTGGTGAACTGCTGGGGGTTCATGGTAATAGTATATCAGATTAGCACTCTACCACCGAGAGTGCCAGCGTGTCAAGGAATAAACGTGGTATACTACCCTTGTTATGAAAAAACTACTTGCGGTAGCATTTTTGTTGGTACTGCTCCCCTCTCCACTTCTGGCAGCCACCTTCAATCCAAACAACATACTCTCTGATCACGAACTCATGGACTACACCTCCATGGGTCGTGATGCCATTCAGCAATTTTTGGAAGCTAAGAAAAGTTTTCTGGCAAAATTCACCGCACCAGATTTAAATGAAGTGACCATGAATGCGGCACAAATTATTTTTAATGCCGCAACTACCGCGCGTATTAATCCAAAGTATATTTTGGCGCTTCTGCAAAAAGAACAAAGCTTGATTGAGCACGGTCCAACCAACCCGTCACAATCACGTCTGGATTGGGCAACCGGATACGCGGTATGTGACGGATGCAGCACCGATGATCCGTTACCGCAAAAATACAAAGGATTTGGCAAACAAGTAGATGGCGGAGCGGGCGCGAATCGTTTTTACTTTGATAACCCCGGCAAATTCAACTTCCGTGTTGGTGTTACCAGTCAGGTTGACGGCACCGCGGTAACGCCGGAAAATCAAGCGACAGCCAACCAATACATTTATACACCGCATCTTCACGGCAATGAGAATCTGTGGAAAATATGGAATCGGTGGTGGAATCGTAAATATCCCAACGGCGTGGTGTTACAAGCAAAGGATGCTCCGGAACTCTGGCTCATCCGCGACAGTATGCGTCATCGTTTTGCAAGCAAGAGCATTTTTGCGAGCCGCCACAACCAGACAGAAGTAATTACGGTGGAACCGGCCGAATTACAAAATTATGACGAGGGCGCCGCTATTAAATTTTCTAATTATTCACTGGTGAAATCCGAACGCGGTATGACATTCTTATTAGTTGATGAAACCAAACGGCCGTTCCTCTCGGATAAAATTTTCCGCCAATTTGGCTATCATCCCGACGAGGTGTTGACGGCAACCGATGATGAATTAAACGAATACAAAAACGGGCGATTTATCAGTGAAGCGGACATATATCCACTGGGCGCAGTGGTAAAAAGTCCGGTCAGCGGTGAATTGTACTACGTGCACAATGGCGAAAAAGCGCCGGTGGTAAGCGAGGCCATCATCAAAAACAATTTTAGAAAACAAAAGGTGCTCACCATCTCTGCCGATGAATTGCAATCTTTTAAGCTGGTGAAGGCGTTAAAATTCCGCGACGGTTCGCTCGTAAAAGCAACCGAAGACCCTGCGGTCTATGTGATTTCCGACGGTATGAAACGGCCGATACCATCGGAAGCG
>Ga0209541_10006778_pt1 | contig 19429 bp, 22 predicted proteins | sample RifCSPlowO2_01_FD_184027 | JGI IMG/M metagenome (GOLD analysis project Ga0209541, IMG submission 184027) | Groundwater microbial communities from Rifle, Colorado - Rifle CSP2_plank lowO2_0.1 (SPAdes) (version 2) | ecosystem: Environmental > Aquatic > Deep subsurface > Groundwater | place... | reverse complement strand
GAGATGTCCTTTTCGTCGTTCAGACCGAGTCCAATTAATGTGAGCATTGGCTTCGGAGGGATAAGTACAGTTTATAAATCATCCCATTCATTCTCCATAAAGCACTAGCAAAAGCTATATAAAGGGCGGAATTTTACTAAATCAACGGAAAGAGAAGAGAAACGAGAATGGGATTATTCTCTGGTTAACAATGAAATTGAAGCCAATTTTGCCTAGTTTACGGGAAAAGAAACGGTATATTGCTTTCGAAATAAAAACGGAAGAAAATGTGGACTTTAATGAAGTGAAAACTGCCATTGAAAGTGCTATGAAAGGGTTCCTTGGGGACCTCGGAATGGCACACGCGGGCGCTATTTTTCTCCCTGACTGGAAAAATAATCATGGCATTGTGCGTGTCAATAGCAACATGGTAGATCATACCAAAGCGTCTCTTGCTCTCGTCACACACATCGCAGGTCAGAAAGCAACAGTACATAGCGTTGCCGTTTCTGGTGTCATAAACAAACTCAGGATCTAAGGAGGGAATATATCATGCAAGAAGGACAACATCAACTTATGGGGTACGACCGTGCAAGTACTATGTTCAGCCCAGATGGGCGGTTACTGCAAGTCGAGTATGCAAAGGAAGCAGTCAAACAAGGATCGACTGCAATCGGTTGCGTCTGTAAAGACGGCGTTATTCTCATCGGAGACAAACGAGTGAAAGACGAACTTATTGTTCCAGAATCCGTCCAAAAAATTTTTCAGGTGGATACGCATATCGGCGCAACAGCAACTGGTTATATCATGGACGGACGGGTGTTAATTGAACGTGCACAATTGATTGCACAGCAGCATCAAGTCACATACTCTGTTCCAATTGAAACGTTTGGGCTGGTGAAAGAAGTATCTGATATCAAACAATCGTATACACAATATGGTGGCGCACGTCCATTTGGTGTCTCTATCTTGTTCATAGGTGTTGACGATGAAAAACCTGCCCTCTATTCCACAGAACCAACAGGAATCTTTTTCGAGTACAAGGCAACTGCCGTTGGAGAAGGAGCAGATGCTGTCAAAGAAGTGTTGAAAAAAGAATACTCGGAAGAAATGACGATGGATGATGCGATCAAGCTTTGCATCCGTGCACTGAAACGTGCGCTGGGAAAAGAGTTTGACAGCAGGCATGTTGACGGCGCGTTTGTATCTGTGAAAGACAGGACATATCAGCTGATAGATAAAAAGAAGTTGCGGATATAAAAAATGGTACGAGTTGATGACGCGGTAATTGCACGCCTGAAGAAAGGCGGTGACACGTTTGAAGTATTGGTAGACTGTGATCAAGCATTGGCATATCGAGAAGGAAAAATCGATGACTTGAGTAGTGTCCTTGCCACGCGCCTCGTTTTCAAAGATGTCAAACTGGGTCTGAAAGCGTCAGAGACCGAAATGAAAAAGTTGTTTCACACTGAGGACCCAGAAAATGTTGCCGCAGAAATCGTGAAGCATGGCGAGATTCAGCTGACGACTGAGCATAAGAATCAACTTCGAGAACAAAAACGGAAACAGATTGTGCATTTCATTCACCGCAATGCTGTCGACCCAAAAACGGGATTGCCACACCCTCCGCAACGGATTGATGCTGCAATGCAAGGAGCGAAAATAAAAGTTGATGAATTTCGCACTGTAGAAGAGCAAGTTCCTGAAATTATGATAAAACTCAGGCCAGTGATTCCGATCAAAATTGAAGTGCATGACGTCGAAGTCGTTATCCCTGCAAAGTATGCTGGAAACGCTTTGGGTAGCTTGAAACGCATGGCAAAGGTGCTTACAGATGAGTGGCTCAATGATGGAAGCTTAAAAGCAGTGATAGAAATCCCTGCCGGAATACAAGAAGAGGTTGAAACAGAATTAAACAAAATTACACGTGGAGACGTGACTATAAATATCGTGAGAAAACGATAGGAGAATTACCATGAGTACATTACTAGTTCAAGAAAAACAAGTTGTAATCCCCGGCGATGTCCTCGCAGAGGGAATGGAGTTTCTTCCAGGAAAAGGAGCAAGACGTGAAAATGATAATGTGATAGCGACTCGTGTTGGCATTGTCAGCCCGAACGGGCACGTGATTCATATCATTCCGCTCTCAGGAGGCTATTCCCCACGAGCCAATGACGTGGTCATAGGAGAAATTAAAGATATGTCGTACAGTTCCTGGTTCGTTGACATAGGGTATCCGTATGAAGCGTCACTTTCCTTAAAGGAAGCGAGCTCAGAGTTTATCGAGCGCGGCGCAAGCCTCAGCGATTACTTTTCCATCGGCGATATTGTTCTCATTAAAGTGATTAACGTCACGAAAGAAGGGAACATTGACCTTACTATGCGCACACCTGAGCTTAGGAAACTACGTGGCGGAAAAATAGTTACTGTTGCATCACCAAAGATTCCACGTGTCGTAGGAAAACTAGGAAGCATGATCACATTGATCAAAGAAAAAACTGGGTGCCATATCTTTGCCGGACAAAACGGGCGCGTATGGATCCAAGGACCAAGCCCTGCAGCTGAAAAGCTTGCAACCGAAGCAATCATGCTGATTGACAAAAAGGCGCATGTGTCTGGACTCACAGCAATCGTGAGCAGTTTCCTTGAAAAATCTAAGAAGGAGTAACTACAATGAAATACACAAAACGATTTGATGGAAGAAAGTTCGATGAACTTCGTCCAATTCAAGCACGCGTTGGCGTGGTCAAAAATGCGATGGGCTCTGCTGAGTTCAAAATTGGAAAAACGCATGCAATTGCAGCAGTATATGGGCCAAGAGAGTTGTTCCCTAAATTTTTGCAGCTCTCAGACCGAGCTCTTCTTCGCTGCCATTACAACATGATGGCGTTCTCTGGCTCTGGCGAACGTGTTCGACCAGGTCCTAGCAGAAGAAGCAAAGAAATTAGCATGGTGACTGAAAAAGCACTTGAGCCTGTAGTAAATCTCGGTGAATTTCCACGTGCGGTGGTTGACGTCTATGTTGAACTCATCCAGACAGACGCGGGAACACGATGCGCAGGTATCTGTGCCGCTGCGCTTGCACTTGCTGACGCAGGATTTGAAATGAAAGATCTTGTTGCCGCAATTTCGTGCGGAGTTGTCGGTGATCAGCCTGTTGTTGATCTTAACAAAGAAGAAGAAGATTACGAAGACGGTGCTGTGGATATTCCCATTGCTGTTATGCCACACACAGGACAAGTAACGCTCCTCCAACTTGATGGAGAAATTGATCCTGAACACCTCAGAAAAGCACTCGACATGGGCAAAAAAGCATGCGAGCAAATTGCAGACGTGCAACGAGCAGCACTGCGTGCAAAGTATACGGAGGAATAAGATGATAACACAAAGTTACGTTGAATCCCTTGCAATGAAAGGTGCGCGAATTGATGGAAGAAAGTTCGATCAGTATCGTGAAGTTACCATTGAGTATGGCATCTCTCCAAAGTCCGCAGAAGGGTCTGCACGCGTTAAGATCGGCGACACGGAAGTTGTTGCTGGTGTCAAACTTGAAGTAGGAAAACCGTTCCCTGACAAGCCTGATGAAGGGTCTATCATGGTGAACGTTGAACTCCTTCCTCTTTCATCATCGCTCTTCGAAAGCGGACCGCCAAGTCAAGAAGCAATTGAACTTGCACGAGTCACGGATAGAGGAATCCGGGAATGTCATGCACTGAACTTCAAGAAACTTTGCGTGAAAGAGGGAGAACATGTCTGGCTTGCATTCATTGACATTTATCCTATCAATGCTGGCGGAAACCTTTTCGATGCATGTACGCTTGCCGCTTTGGCAGCACTGCACGATGCACGATTCCCTGTATTTGATGGAAAAAAAGTTGATTACGCTGAGCGCACAAAAGACCAGTTGCCTATGGAAAGGCTTCCCATTAGTTGCACTGTCTGGAAAGTCAGGGACCAGCTTCTCGTCGATCCTTTGCCTGAGGAAGAACAAGCTGCAAATGCGCGCTTGACGGTGGTTACCACAGAAGATAATAAAGTCTGCGCCATGCAAAAAGGCGGCACTGAACCCTTGACTGTCGACGAGATTATGGCTATTGTTGATCTTGCGAAGAATAAGTCAGAAGAATTACGGAGGTTCTTCAGATGAATGCGTACACAAAATATGAAAAAGCGCGACTCATCGGCGCACGTGCTCTGCAAATTGCGATGGGTGCACCTATTCTCCTAAAATTGAAGAAAGCAGACTTTGAAAAGCTTCACTACAATCCAGTCAACATTGCAAAGAAAGAATTTCAGGAAGACATACTTCCCATTAGTGTGAAACATACTCTTCCGCAAAAAAAACGAAAAGCTTAAACATTTTCCTTTACTTTTTTTATCTGTTTTTTTATTTCTGACAAGCTCAGGAAATTTTTCACGTGTGAAGGAAATTCTGTGAATGTTTCTCCCCAGCGATTAAAGAACGTTAGGTAACGAGGGTCTTCTCGCAATGAAGGTTCTTTTATTTCATCCGTGTATCCGAGCGTGAGAATTATTTCCGGATCTATGTCCTCAGGCATCTCTAATATTCGTTGCACAGCTTCGTTGTCAAACAGACCGACCCAACAGGAACCAAGGCCACGTTCATACGCTGCAAGCGTGATCGCATACGCAAAAGACGCACAGTTCTGAATACTAAATAATTTTCCTAGCTTGTCGTAATGTTCTTTCACTTCTTTGTACTCGTTGCATATCACGAGGTAAACCGGTGCTTCGACCATCCAGTCCTGCTGCAAACATGCCTCTGCAATCTGTTGCCTCTTTTCTAGGTCTGTCACCATCACTACTTTCCAATTCTGGAGATTTCCTGAAGACGGCGCGTACCGTGCAACGTCGAGAATTTCGCCGATAAGATAGAGTGGGACTTCCATTTCTTTGTATCTTCTGATTGAACGTCGGCCGATAAGAACATTCTGAAATTCCATGGGACTCTAAAATAGAAGTAAGTATTTAAGATTTACGCCGAGACTTTTGTTTTGCGATAGATTTGTTCTTTAAATGCTTGATGCGCTTGGACTGCTTTTTCTATCTGTTGCTGGATTTGTGCAATCTTAACTTCGCTCTGAAGTACTGCTTGAGTATTTTGCCATCGTGCCATACCAACTTTCTGCACTTCATTAGAAAATGCCGATAGCAACTCCCAATTTTCTTTCATCTCTGATGTCAATGCAAGAAGAGCCGCAATGTCAGGAGGTGCAAACTGGCCACGGTCAACAACATTCTCTGCACGTTTGACACTATCTTCGGCATTTTTCTCTATTTTCCGTCGCTGCTTTGCAATCTCTACTAAACGCGAAATAAATTTCTTATCTTGTTTTTCTAATGCAACAACCTGTTCTTCAAATTTACTTGCTTGCTCAAGTAGTGCGACAAACTTGCCCAGACTTGCTTCTCTGCCGCCTAGCTGTGCAAGTTCTCTTGCTTCTTCCATTACCTGACCAAGAAGGGCTTTTTGATTTCGTATCACTTTTTTAAAATTCAAAAGTGTTACTTTGGTATCCCTTTTATCGTTATTGAGATTTGAAATTTCCTGAAGAAAAATTTTTCTATTTGTCTCGAGGATGGTTTGTTGTGACGCAAAAAAAGCGCGTATGGCATTTGCCTTTGTTTGTGCACTTGCATTTGGATCCGTGATAATTTGTTCAACACGTTTTATATTTTCTTGTTCTTGCTGCAATCGTGCCTGCACCAATTTTTCCCGCTCGGCTTCTTCTCTTATTCTTCCTTGCACATTCCTTGAACGCGACCATGCAGAAAGGCTTCTACGGCCAATACGCCTGGCAATATCCGTTGTACTCCTTCGTCCCCAACCAAAAAGTTTTAGAAGAGGATGCAGAATCCAGTGCCACAATGCCCAAAGCACTAGCACAACAACAATAAAAATAATAAATGTGGCAAGACCACCACCAAGAAAATCTAATGCACCTCCAAAGAGATCATAAAAAGGCATAACAATATTTAAATAAAGAAGAATATATTAACCTTTCCATGCTCTATACAAAGCTCGTAGATCTTTACGTGCAGCTGGAGCGAACATCAAAGCGACTTGAGAAAACTTTTCTTCTTGCACAATTTTTTCAATCATGTCCCAAAGAAGATTTGCGCGACATAGTCTACCTAATACAAGGAAAAGTTTTTCCTGCATGGGATGAGCGGAAGCTTGGCATGAGTTCGAAACTTCTGGCAAAGGTAATTGCGGTTTCTGTTGGAGTCAGCAGCGATAAAGTTGAGCAGGCATGGAAAAAAGAAGGAGACTTGGGTCTTGTCGCGGAAAAGTTATTGCAACAAAAAAAACAACAAACTCTTGTGCAAAAAAAATTGTATGTGCAGAAAGTTGTAGATAATATTTCTAAACTTGCAACATTAGAAGGCGATGGAACTGTCAATAGAAAAATTGGCCTCATCGCAGAACTTATTGGCTCTGCTTCCCCTGTTGAAGCGCGTTTCGTTATACGCACTGTTAATGAAACATTACGAACTGGTGTCGGCGAGGGTGTGATTCGTGACGCACTTGTCTGGACATTTTATCCAAAGATAGCAGGGATTTTTTATCGCTGTGAGAAATGTAAAACAATTAACCCGCAAAGGAAAATATGTCTAGCTTGCCACAGTCCCATTGATGCAGTGTTCGCAAAAGAAAAAGAAAAGAGTTTGGGCAAGGAAGCGATCGTCCCTACAAATGAGAAAGAAGGAAGGGCACTGTACGATTCATACCTCGATGAAGTCCAGCATGCATTTGACGTCGGCACGGACTTTGGTGCGCTTGCAGAACAACTCAAGGAGCATGGACCAAAAATTTTGGCAAAAAAAAGTCTTACCATTGGCAGACCTATAAAAGTGATGCTCTATACGAAAGTCAAAGATATCAAGGAAGGGTTTGAGGTAGTTGGCAAGCCTGCGCTCATTGAGCCAAAGATTGATGGGTTCAGGATGCAGATCCATAAGAGCAAAGAGAACGTCAAACTTTTCACTAGGCGATTAGAGGACGTGACAAAACAGTTCCCTGATGTCATGAAAGTTGCAAAAAGCCATATTCATTCCAAAGATGCAATCCTTGATTCTGAAGTGGTGGGCATTGACCCAGAAACAAAACGCGTGGTGCCATTCCAAAAGATTTCCCAGCGCATCAAAAGAAAGTATGATATAGAACAGATGGAGAAAACACTGCCAGTAGTTATCATGGTATTCGACGTGATTCATCTCAACGGAGAAAGTATGCTAGATGTGCCTTTTGAAGAACGCAGAAAAAAACTGAAAGCCATTCTAAAAAGCGAAAAACATAAGATAGAATTAATTGAACAATTTGTTACCTCTGATGAGAAAAAAGCTGAGGAATATTATCAAGAATGTTTGATGAAAGGGCATGAGGGAGTGATGATGAAAAATGCACAAGGCGTGTACCAGCCAGGAAAGCGCGTTGGGTTCGGTGTCAAGATCAAGCCAGTGATGGAATCGTTAGACCTAGTGATTGTGGGTGCAGATTGGGGCGAAGGGAAGCGCGCACGCTGGCTCAGTAGTTTCACTGTTGCATGCCGTGACAAAGATGCATTGAAAGAAATGGGGAAAGTTGGGACGGGGATTAAAGAAAAAAGCGAAGAAGGCGTGAGCTACGAAGAACTAACTACTGCGCTGAAAAAACTCGTGATTGAAGAAAAAGGGCGGTCTGTGAAAGTAAAGCCAAAGATTGTTCTCGAAGTGGTGTACCAAAATATTCAAAAGTCTCCAACATATTCTTCTGGGTACGCGTTACGGTTCCCACGTGTTCATCGGTTGCGATTGGATAAAGGAGTGAGCGATATCAATACTCTAAAAGATGTGGAACGGTTTTATCGAGAGCAAAAATCATGATGTTTTTGTCAAAATCTCGAGTGAAATTTTCTCTTTTCAATAAAAAAAGACAGATAAATTTATATAGGAGCTTTGATTCTTGTTGTCTGTTACGAGTAACAATACGTAACAACGTCTCTTTGCAGACGAATGAGATGATACCCCGGAGGGAAACGAATGATTGTCAGGGAAGATTTTTTACATAAGCTTCGCCAACTTTTTAATCTCAATTTATATGAAGTAAAAGTTTGGACTGCGTTATTGTCACGTGGAGTTTCTACTGCGGGAGAACTTTCTGAGATTGGTGATGTGCCACGAAGCCGGACCTATGATGTTCTTGAAAGTTTAGAAAAGAAAGGATTCATTGTGACAAAGTTAGGGAAGCCTTTAAACTATGTTGCAGTTGAGCCTGGAGAAGTTGTAGAACGCGCAAAAAAACTTGTTCAGAAAGATGCAAAAGAACAAACCAAGCGATTAGAAAATTTGAAAGGTGGTGACCTTCTTAGTGAGCTTGACGTGCTGTATAAGCAAGGCATCGAATTCATCGAACCTGCTGACCTTTCAGGTGCATTGAAAGGACGCGAAAATATTTATACACATCTTGATACTATCATTAAAAATGCGAAGAAAAGCGTGTACCTAGTGACAACTGTTGATGGTCTTGCACGAAAAAGCGAAGCATTAAAAAGCACCCTCCAAGCACTTGCAAAGAAAGGCGTTGATATTAGGATCGCTGCGCCAATCACCAAGGATAATGTTGCTGTTGCGGAAGATCTCCTAGAAGTTGCCAAATTAAAAACAATAAGCAAGATTGATGCGCGCTTTTGCATTGTCGATGATAATGAAGTTATATTTATGGTCATGGACGACAAGAACGTGCACCCGACATATGATATTGGTATCTGGGTCAATACGCCGTACTTCGCCTCTGCATTGAGCAATATGTTTTCTCTCGCATGGAAAGATATGAAAGATGTTAACCCAGCTACATTAAAGAACCAATAATTATTTATTCTTCTATCATCATTGGAACACGAGATTTTGTTTGTTCACGGATAAGTACAGAAATATGCTCGCTCCGGCGCTTAATTTCGTTCCCTGGCAACTGTTTTAATTTTGCTGCGTATGTTCGCGGCCGCGCAGTAAATTTAGAAAGGTTGACTACTTCAAACTGTATCTCTTCCATTAGCTTTTTTGTCTCGATAAAATCTTCCTCACTCTCTGTAGGATAGCCGACGATTATGTCCGTTGCGATATGAATTTCTGGTATTGCTTTCCTAAATTCTTTGACGATGTATTTGTACTCTGCGACAGTGTATTTCCTTCGCATATCCCTCAATACTTTGTTTGATCCTGATTGTAAAGGGAGATGCAAAAACTTCATAATCTTTGAATGCTTGAATGCTTCAATCAATTCTGGTAACTGCACTAACACATGTTCAGGACTCATCATGCCAACGCGAATAATAAAATCGCCCTCGACGTCAACCACTTCACGTAAGAGTTCTGCGAGGTTTGTTCCTATATCAAAGCCGTAACATCCGCAGTCCTGTGATGTCAAGTATATTGTTTTTCCCTGCATGGCACGAACAATGTCGCCAACACGATACGATCTGAGCCTTCCCCGTGCAAGTTTCACGCTGCAAAACGTACAATCACCGAGGCATCCTTCAGAGATAGGAATAATAGTTTTCTCTTCCTTGACCTTTACCATGGAAAGGCTGAGCTTGTTTTCTTTTTTATTTGAAAAATTTTTAGGAATCTTGTTTTTAATTTGGTGCCCAACTTGTGAAATAGTATTGGGATCAAAGACGCCTGCAACATTGCTGTACTTTGTCATGTCAATCATTTTTGTAAGACAGCCACCGACATACACTTTTTTATTCTGCACGTTGATATACGAAATTATTTTATCCTGCGTAACTCCCTTCACACCACAAGAATTGACGACGATAACGTCTGCTTCTCTTTCAGAATCCACTATTGTAAAATCCTCGCTTTGTAAAACACCCTTGATTGTTTTGCTGTCTCTCTGATTAAATGTACAACCATAAGTCTTTACAAATACTTTCATTTGCTCTAGATTGTTCTAAGAAGATTTAAATAGGTTTTGTTCCTCTAATTCTTGTCAAAATCCATTAAAGTAACCTTTATAAACGAGGTTTTTTTTTCTCAGCATATGGTAAAGAACGTTATCCGAGAATACAAAGATCAAAAACCTTATCAGATTGCTCCGGCACCTGATGTCGAGCATTTGCCTAAGGTTAAAGGGCATGATTTTGAAAAAGATTTTCATTTAGATACTTTCCTCCAAAGCTATGCGACGACTGGCTTCCAAGCAACGCACCTTGCGAGAGCAACTGAGATTGTCCAAGAAATGCGACGGGAACATGCAACAATTTTCCTAGGATACACATCAAACATTGTTTCTTCTGGGCTCCGCGACATTATCACCTTCCTCGTGAGAAATAAACACGTGCATGTGCTCGTCACGACGGCGGGCGGTATTGAAGAGGATATCATCAAATGCCTCAAGCCTTTCGCTATTGGCATATTTAATGTGAGCGGCAGAAGTATGTTTGAGAAAGGCATCAACAGAACAGGAAACATCTTTATCCCGAATGATCGCTATCTGTACTTTGAAAAATTTATCAACCCTTTCTTAGACCGACTCTACAATGAACAAAAAGAGAAAGGAATCGTTCATACATCTACAGAAATTATTCACGAGCTTGGAAAAGAAATGGGAAAGGAAAAAAACTGCGAAGAGTCTATCCTATATTGGGCGTACAAAAATAATATTCCTGTGTTCTGCCCTGCACTCATGGATGGATCATTTGGCGATCTGGTGTATTTCATGAAACAGCGACACTCGGACTTTAAGATTGAGATGACTGGTGACAGCAAAAGCATCATTGATCTGGCGCTGAATGCTGACAAAGCCGGAGCAATTATTCTCGGGGCTGGCATTGCAAAACATTTCATCTTGAACGCAAATATTTTCCGTGAAGGATTAGACTATGCAGTGTTCGTGAATACTGCAGAAGAGTTTGATGGAAGCGATTCTGGCGCACTAGGAGAAGAAGCAATCACGTGGGGAAAAATAAAAACCACTGCGACACAAGTGAAAGTACACGCTGATGCGACGATAGTGTTCCCGTTACTCGTCGCTGGAACGTTTGCAAAAAAAGATTAATGTTTATATGCAAACAGAAGGTATTTAAAACAGAATACACCTTGATAAGATGAAGAGGTGATATGGTGGTCCTTTCTCAGGTAAGGAAGCGTAACGGACAGTTAGTCCCTTTTGAGCAAGAAAAGATAGCGCTCGCTGTCCGCGCGGCGATGAAAGAAGTAAAGCGCCATGACAAAAGTGAAAAAGTTACTGATGATATTGTTGCATTTCTCAATAAACATTTCAAGCGGATTGTTCCTACCGTTGAAGATATCCAAGACGTTGTGGAAGATGTTCTGATTCAACATAAGATGCACGATGTTGCAAAAGCGTACATTCTTTATCGAGCAAAGCGAGAAGAGCTTAGGGACTTGAAATATTCTTTTGGCGTGAGAGATGATCTCAAGCTGACACTGAATGCAATCACCGTCTTGCAAAAACGATACCTTCGCCGTGATGAGAAAGGAACGATTATAGAAACGCCTGAGCAGATGTTCCGGCGCATTGCACGGCACGTTGCGTCCGCGGAGAAAAAAGCTGGGCAGAAAAAGTGGGAAGATGTTTTTTTTCATATGCTGAAAGACCTTGATTTCGTTCCGAATACTCCTTGTCTTGTGAACGCAGGGACGCGCTTGAACCAGCTCTGTGCATGCTTTGTTCTTCCAGTCGAGGATTCTATAGAAAAAATCTTTGATACGTTTAAAAATTCTGCAGTTATCTTTCAATCTGGAGGAGGTGTTGGGTATTCATTTTCAAGACTGCGTGCAAGCGGAAGCATTGTTTCGTCGACAAACAGAACTGCCTCAGGACCGGTCTCGTTCATGGAGGTGTTTGACAAAGGCGCGGACGTGATCAAACAGGGTGGCGTACGCAGAGGTGCGCTCATGGGTGTCTTGCGCGTCGATCATCCAGATATCTTTACGTTCATGACTGAGAAAGCAAAGGGAAAGCTCACAAATTTTAATATTTCTGTCGGTGCAACGGACGAGTTCATGCATGCTGTTATTGACAATAAAAACTATTGGTTGACAGATCACAAAGGACAAAAAGTACAAAAAACAAATGCGCGAGACGTATTTGATTTTATCTGCGGCAATGCATGGGAATGCGGTGACCCTGGGATGTTATTCCTTGATGAAATTAATCGACGACATCCCTTAAGAAAGATGGGTGAGATGGAGGCAACGAATCCCTGCGGCGAAGCAAATTTATTACCTAATGAGGCATGTTGCCTTGGTTCAATCAACCTTTCTCATATGGCTGGAAATGGACATATCGAGTGGGCGAAGCTTGCAAAAACAGTTCGAGAGAGCGTCCGCTTCTTAGATAATGTTTTGATAGTCACAACGTTCCCATTGAAAGCAATTGAAGAAATATCTCTAGGCAATAGAAAAATCGGGCTCGGCATTATGGGCTGGGCGGACTTGCTTGTCATTCTAGGCATCAAGTATGATTCTCATAACGCTCTTACGTTGGCAAAGGAGGTTATACGATTTATTAGAAAACATGCAGAAGAAGAATCAGAAAAACTTGCAAAAGAAAGAGGTCAGTTCCCAAACTTTAAACTAAGCAATTTGAAAAAGAAACGAAGAAATGCAACTATCCTTTCAATTGCACCGACGGGAAGCATCAGCATTATCGCCGGCTGTTCCTCTGGCATCGAACCGCTCTTCGGTGTTGCGTATGTGCGAAATGTTCTTGGCGGTATGCAACTGTTCGAAGTCAACCCACAGTTTGAAAAAATTGCGCGCTATCGAGGATTCTACAGCAAAGAACTGATGATGACTATTGCGCAACAGGGAAGCATTCAGAATATCAAAGAAATCCCTAAAGATATTCGCGATATTTTTATGACGTCGATGGACATCCCTTTAGAATGGCACATCCGCATGCAGGCAGCGTTCCAGTCTGAGGTGGACAATGCCGTCTCTAAAACAATTAATATGCCTACGGATGCAACAATCGGCGACGTGAAACGCGCATACATGCTTGCATGGAAACTAAAGTGCAAAGGGATTACGATCTATCGCTATGGAAGTAAAGCGGAACAAGTGTTGTATCTCGGCGAACATCTGAAGAAAGCAAAGCTGGGAGAACAGCATACACGAGTAGACTTGGAATATTCTGGCGGAGATATCTGCAGAACGTGCGTGTATTAGATATTATCTTTTATGCTTTTTAAAATATCAATTTTCGGTTCGTACACCGATTTTAGTGCGGCACGCACATATTCTATGAGGTCTAGTTTATTTTCCTCACCCCTATAGGTAAACTTACAGCAGATGCCTGCAATGCCATATGATGTTCCACCAATTATTCCTCGTGGTGGTTGGTTATGTACTTCATTAAAATCTTTCATGTGCAATTCAAGCCCTTTTCCATCACGAAGCAAATACTCCAAAACATTCACCGTTATATTCTTTGGAAATTGTGTCGCGATAGGAACAACAGTTCTGTTCTCGTTGTTAGCTAGTTTGTATTTCACAACCTTTTCTGACTGCTCTGCAAGAATGATGATATCTGCCGCCCGGAGTTCCTCAAGAAAGTTTTCAATTGGTGAACTATCTATGGAAGGGCATTGCTCGTATCCACCAAAAGGTCTATTCCAATAACCCGTAATCCTATGTTCAGCCTGTATCAGCATATATGCCACAAATGATTCTATCTTAATAATAGTTTGGTATTAAAAAATAGAAAGAGTAAAAAAAAGAAAATAGAAGTTTATCGTTTTTTCTTTTTCTTTCTACCGCCACGCGCCATTTTTGCAGCTGCAACGTTCCCGACCTTATCTACATAATAGAGCATGCCAGGTTTTCGCTTCACGCTACATTTGTGAACGACTTCTTGCTTGAAGGGACCTTTTGAACCTGGTCGCTTCATCTTCACGCGTGCACAATTCCCCTGCTTATTGACAAAATATAAGAAGCCGGGTTCTCTTTTTAATGCATGTTTACAGACAACTTCACCCATTGTTTGGAATCACCTCTTGTTTTTTGATATCTTATTAAAGGGCTTCTCTCTATATAAATTTTATTGTTCTTCGTCGAGGATAAACTTTTATAAAAGGAAGAAAAATTTACTATTTTATGTGGGTCCACACACTTGATCCGACCATTGTCAGTTTTGGAAGCTTGGAAATCCGGTACTATGGGCTGGTATATGTTTTAGGTTTCCTCTTAGGTATCTTCTGGCTTCTCTATTATCGACGGGAACTTGCCATGGAAAAGGATGACGTCTATGACCTGATGTTCTACGTGATGCTAGGCATTGTGATAGGTTCCAGACTATTTTATGCCTTGTTTTGGAACCTCAATTACTTCCTCTCTGCACCCTGGAAAGTCTTATTTCTCTGGGAAGGAGGCATGGCGTTTCACGGCGGGCTTGTCGGAGCGCTGGTTGCCGGTTTCTGGTACTGTCATAAAAAGAACGTTTCATTTCTAAAAGTAGCTGATATACTTAGTGTTCCTGCGGTCCTTACTCTTGCTCTTGGACGAATTGCAAACTTTATCAACGGAGAAATTGTCGGTAGAGTCACGGATGTTTCCTGGTGCGTCAACTTCGGCGATGGACTCTGTAGGCATCCGTATCAATTATACAGCGCAGCAAAACGGTTTGTGATTGCAGGGATTCTTTTTACTCTTCTGCGAACACAGAAATATACTGACGGGTTTGTCTTCTGGAGCATGATTTTGTTGATGGGCACCGGACGATTCTTCTTGGACTTTTTCAGAGAAGATATGTTGTACTACTCGCTCAGCATCGGGCAATGGATGTCGCTGGTTATGGCGCTGGTTGCATGCAGCGTGCTTCTTGCGCGATACAGAAATGACCTGCAACGATTGTTCTAGGCGTAGTAATACTTTCCGGATTTTTTTTGTTCGACATCTAATTGCGAGCCAGGTTTGTTGATCCGCGGGCGCTTCGTTTCCTTGTCCATCCTATAGGTAATGTCCAGCATCTTCAGGACTTCGTTCATTCCTTTTTCTTTTTCAAATGGACCTTTCACGTGTCCCTCCTTTCCTGGTGTCCCATGGAAAACAAGCATTGAGTCTCCGACGTAATCCAAGAACTGTACGTCGTGGTCGACGATGAGCGCACATGTATCTTTCTTGATCATGAAATCGCGGATCACATCGGCAACTTTTAATCTGTCTTCTACATCAATAAATGCAGAAGGTTCGTCGAACGCATATACATCTGCATCCTGTGAAAGTGTTAATGCAATGTACACCTTTTGCATCTCTCCGCCGGAAAGCGTCGAGATGTTACTCTTAATGATAGGCTCGAGGTTGAGCTTTTCTAGGATATTTTTCTTGAACCAGCCACTGTTATGCTGTCGTGCTGCTTTCTCGAGCCATTCCTCAACTGTTCCGACGCCCGTCTCGAGATGCTGAGGCTTGTACGCTATCTTGAGTACACGCTCGAGCTTTCCCTTGTCAGGCTCTAATACTCCCGCAACCATTTTCAAGAAAGTTGTTTTTCCCAAACCGTTGGATCCTGTAATAGTCAGGATTTCTCCCTTGTGCATTTTTCCAGGAGTTACTTTAAGATGGAACGATGCAAACTTTTTTTCTAATTCTGGCCATTCATACAACAACGGACGGCCTGATGCTTTCTCCATCCCCTTGGTAAACGTGATCTTGTATGAACGGAACCGAACATTGTCATCAGGTAGATAACCGTCGAGGTACTCGTTGATCCCTCTCCTAACTGGCTTTGGCTTTGACACAATCCCATACACGGCAGGCTCTCCATAGATAATATGAATCTGGTCAGAAATGTAGTCGAGCGTTGCAAGGTCGTGCTCGATAACTATCACGGCCGCGTTCTCTGTTGCCAAGCTGCGAATAAACTTTGCGACTTCGATACGCGAGGTAATATCCAAGAACGATGCTGGTTCGTCGAAGAAATACAAGTTTGCGTCCTTTAGTGCCGTTGCTGCAATCGCAACACGCTGCAATTCTCCGCCTGAAATGTCGTTCACGTCGCTGTCCAGAATATTTTCTATCTCTAACAGTTTCACTACTTCCTTGACTTTTCCGCGCCGATCTACTTTTTCCAATAACGCCCTGACGGTGCCAGAAAATTCTTTGGGGATTAAGTGCACGGCCTGTGGCTTGTACGCAATCGTGACTTCTTTCTTTTTTATTTTTTCAAGAAACTGCTGGACTTCCGTGCCTTTAAACATTTTTATCAAGTCGTCAACATTCATTTCTTTTCCTGGCTCGCCAAGGTTCGGCTGTTGCACACCCGCAAGAATTTTTATCGCTGAACTTTTTCCAATACCATTTCGCCCCAGAATACCGACAACTTTTCCAAAAGCGGGAAAGGGAAGGTTGTACAGAACAAACGAATCTTTTCCATACCGATGAATGGGACGCGTGGTTAATTTCTCTGCTAACTTAACCATATGGATCGCGCCAAAGGGACAGATATTGACACATACCTGACATGCATCTGTTGCAATATCCTCGTTAATTTGTGCCTTGCCATCGGGTCCCTTGACAATCGCTTCCTTGCCCATCCGGTTCAGCGGACACATCCGAATACAGAGATAGTCCCCACAGGCAATAGGGTTACATTTCTCCTTATCAATGACGGCAATACGTTTCATTGCCTCTTAGAATCCCATGGGCTTTTTTAAGCCTTTCCTACAGATGCTTTGCTCGGTTGTGCGCGTGCAGGTCTTTCACATCTTTTTTACAGAAAGAACAATGACCAGTAGAACCTTTCAGAATCACCTTTGGAAGCTTTCCTTCATAGGATTTTCCGCGCATACCTTGTAGTAGTGAGAAGCTATTTAAATATGTTAAGGATTTTGTAGCTGCATGGCAGAACGCTGTGCAGTATGTAAAGGAAAGATCGAAGAAACGTTTCTCGGAAAGATACGAGGGACGTTTGTGAAAAAGAAAGCAGTATGCAGCGCGTGCCAGAAACAGTTAGGAAAAGAATTAGAAAAACAACTGTAGCGCCCTAGTAGCTCAGTCTGGTAGAGCGTCGCTTTCGTAAAGCGAAGGTCGGGGGTTCGATTCCCTCCTAGGGCTTTGATATCATAGTATAGAAAAAGAAGTATACCTTACGAGAGTTTACTTTATGGATAGAAAAGTCCATTGGTTCATACAATGCACCACCCAATTTTTATAGATATTTAATTGAAGTCTTTCTATTTAAAGTTTTGCAAAATATTTTTGGAAGACTCCCATAAACTCAAAAAGTTTTGTCATAAATTTTATAATGCTAAAACGTTTTTTACTCATTGTCCTACCGACTGTTTTTTTTGGCTCAATCATTAAAATAAAGCACTTGGTCTTTGAAACTATTGCGACAAGTCATTTTTCTACGAAAGCCTTAAAAATATAGCCGTCCTTTCTCTTAGACAAGAAAAGGTGGCATGTGTGAAAAAAAGATTGCTTATTTTTATCGGCTTGTTCTTTGTTCTCAGTCTACATGCTGCTCTTGCAGTAGAAAACTGTACAGAATCAGATAATGGCAACAATCCCACTATTGATGGCACGCTCAAGGTATATGACGATACCACTGATGGCTACTTCACGTCCAGCGATATCTGTAGGAGTCATGTTGATAGATATATTGTTACGGAATACTACTGCAATGGTCTTCTAAGTGCAACGCAGAACTATTACTGTAATTCCTGTGATATTAATACGAGAACATGTTATGAAGCAGATGATGTCAGTTCTTCCTTTTCCTATTCAGAAAGCGACAGTGGACAAGAATACACCGTTGCCGGTCTTGTGAAAATAACTACAACTTACATTGAAAACAGCACGGAAACCGCGATTTCTTCGGGGGTAACAACCACTAAAGCGGATACATGCATTCCATACGGCATGTATAAGGGGTACTTGCGTGAATATTATCTCTCCGCGATGGAAATTAAGTCAGAGGATATCGATTGTTCTAATGTTGGGAGTGGGTATGTATGCAGCGAGGGGGTCTGTATGCCCGCTACAAAAGTATCATCTGCTTTCCTCCGTACACTTGATTTTAAAACGTCTGCATCTACTGGAGCCATTGTCGTGCTGATCATAGGCATTATGGGTATTGCAACGTATAGACTATTACATCAGAAGAAGAAAAATAATACCTCCAAAAAACTAAGAAATAAAAGATAATTAATTCAGATTTTCGTCTGGTTTCTCAAGCCGTTTTCGTTCTCGAATAAAATAGGTCCGTAACCTTATCGCCTCATCAAGCACTTCTTCTTTTGCCTTTTGTAGTTGCTCCAGAAACTCCGGCGAGGTCTTGTACACCCACTCGAATCTTTTCTCTCCCAGATATGACATTGCACCAAAATAAAGTGATAAACCTACAGAAAAACTCGCTGCTGTGTTCCCATAAGAATATATCGTACTCTTTTCTCGTTCATCTTAAAACCCGAAACTATCAGTGAACTCTTTTATCTGCCTGTAATCTGTCAAGAATTTCAGGCCCTTGTCCGTGATCACGTACTTTTTATTCTCTTTCTTTTCTTCAATTTCCTGGACCATGTCTTTCTCGACGAGCTCTTGCACATAGCGTTTCATGGAATCGTGAGAGAGATTGGACTTGTACAACAAGTGCGTGGGCTTAATTTTCCCGCCCTTGTCCCTGATTGCTTCCAGGATGTCCTTTATGATATCAAGTTTTTCTCTTCGTCCCGCCATGGTACACCACCTGAACAAACACATAAAAAAGCAAAATGTATCCTAACAACTGCAACAATGCACCGACGACGTATAAGACTTGGTCGTACATGATTGCAAGGAAAAAAACTTCTGCGCATGTTAAGAGATAAAATGCTATGAACACCAATTTTGCATTGAACTGTTTTTTCTCAAGATAGTTTGTGTAAAACTGGTAGCTCAAAAAGAAAAGTAGGAGAAACGATATGATATGGAACTTCAAATAATACTGGTAAGAGAAGAGAGTAAAAAGCAAGATGAGACTGAAGAGCAACGCAATCACTTTCCTGTCCGTGATTTTTAACGTGATAATCAATAAGGAAACGTACGCGAGGAAGATGAGGAGCATATGCGCTAAGAACACAAGGTCAAACTGCGACAACCATTGGCTGAGCAGATCCCATACATGGGTAGTGAGAAAAACTTCAAAAATGCCCGTTAAAAAAAAGGCAAGGCTCATAAGAAAAAAGGAGACACTAAAGTAGGAATACTTTTTTTCTTCTGTGATCTTGTACGCCTTATAGCTAACAGCAGCGATGAGAAATGTGATTAATGCAAAGAGTATCCCCAGAATCGCATCAAACCCTCGGAACCAGTATGGTCCATTTAGCACTAAGATCATTGCTACTACTGCAAAAGTAGGTCACTTATAAGCTTTATGGAAACTCTTTCAAGAATACGTGTTCCCTTGGTTTATAAATGCCTGTGCGATAGTTTTGTGTAA
>Ga0209541_10006777_pt1 | contig 19430 bp, 22 predicted proteins | sample RifCSPlowO2_01_FD_184027 | JGI IMG/M metagenome (GOLD analysis project Ga0209541, IMG submission 184027) | Groundwater microbial communities from Rifle, Colorado - Rifle CSP2_plank lowO2_0.1 (SPAdes) (version 2) | ecosystem: Environmental > Aquatic > Deep subsurface > Groundwater | place... | reverse complement strand
GAATTACTCATGAGAAAAATAAAAAGAGAAAAATTTTAATATTCTCTATCTTCGATTCAATGATTCAAACCGTTGAATTGAATTAAAATTTTTAAAGTCATACGACCTACAATCCGACAAGTCCGTCTAATCCCGTTCCCAAAATCTTCATAACAGAAAAAATCATGATTCCCCATATTGCTCTTGGTAGTATTTTTGATATGAACCATCCTTAACATCTTTCCACCACTTTTCATTTTCTTTGTACCATGCAACGGTTTTTTCGAGCCATTCATCAAAATTATGAAGCGGTTCCCACCCCAATTCATTTTTAATTTTTGACCAATCAACAGCATAGCGGCGATCATGTCCGGGCCGGTCTTTGACATATTCTATGTAGCTCTCATCTTTGCCCATAATCTTTAATATTTTTTTAATTACTTCAAGATTTGAGATATCATTCGTCATTCCACCAACCAAATATGTTTGCCCAACTTTACCTTTATTTAAAACTAAATCTATTGCCCGGCAATGATCTATTACATAAAGCCAATCTCGCACATATAAACCATCTCCGTAAATTGGAACTTTTTTATTCTCTAAAATATTCGTTATTGCCAATGGGATAAATTTTTCCGGAAATTGGTATGGACCAAAATTGTTCGAACAATTAGTAATAGTAATTGGAAGCCCAAAAGTGTCATGATATGCTCTAACTAAGTGGTCCGAACTGGCTTTACTTGCTGAATATGGACTTCTGGGATTATAATTTGTTCGTTCATTAAATTTACTCTTATCGTCAAGATTAAGGCTTCCATAGACTTCATCTGTAGAAATCTGATGGAACCTCTTTATTTTATTTTTTTGAGCCGCGTCCAAAAGTATTTGTGTACCGACAACATTGGTAATTACAAAATCTGCGGGTTTTAATATCGACCTGTCTACGTGACTTTCTGCGGCAAAATGCACAACCATATCTACATCTTTCATTGCCTGGTCAACAATGCTTAAATCGCAAATGTTCCCGTGGATAAATTTGTAGTTAGGATTTTTTTCAACCTTCTTGATGTTTTCTAAATTGCCTGCATAAGTAAGGCTATCCAGATTAACAATCTGATCTTGAGGATAATTTTTCATCCAATAAGGAATGAAATTAGAGCCTATGAATCCAGCACCACCCGTTACTAATAATCTCATAACTTCTTCTCCTTCCTCAATTTGTCTAACATTAATATTCCTATCATACTTGTTGAATGGTTAATCTCCCCGGACATAACCTTTTCTACAGCTTCACTTAACGGCATTTTTACGAGTACTATTTCCTCGTCATCCTCTAATTTATTATCTCCTATTTCCAAACCTTTTGCCAGAAAAAGGTAAGATTTGCTTTTGAAAACACTTCCTGACATTTCAACTCTCGCTATCTCCTCCAGCTGATGAGCAGATATCCCTGCTTCCTCTTTCAATTCTCTTTTTGCAGCTGCAATACTTGTTTCTTTCCCGTCAATGTGTCCGGCTACTGCCTCCAAAACTGTTTTCTTCAGCATATATCTGTATTCCGAAATTAGATAAATCTCGTACGAATCAGTTAGGGGAAAAACTACGACTATTGAGTCTCTTTCTGCTATATAATGAACTTTTTCTCTTCCGCTATTATTTCTAAAAACTATCTTTTTGACATCAAAAAGTTTTGCTTTGAATGCTGATTTTTGAGAAATAATTTTCCATTGACTCATTTTAGCTCGCCACTTTTAACTTTATCTGCAATTAAATTATTAGCCCGCAAAAGTTCATCGTGTGATGTACCAGCATCTATCCACCAGTTGATTATTTCGCATTCCATCGTCTTTTCAGAAACATAACAATTATTAAGATCCGTAACTTCAAGCTCTCCTCTTTTTGATGGCTTAAGCTTCTTAATGAATTGAAAAACCCTGTTGTCGTACATGTAAATTCCAGTTTGAGCTAGGTTGCTTTTGGGTTTTTCCGGCTTCTCTTCGATTGAGATGACCTTTTTGTCCTTTCCAATTTCAATTACGCCATATTGTTTCGATTCCGTAGCCATTTCAATACCAAAAACCATTGCCCCCCTTTCCCTCTTATTAAAATTCTCTATACTATTTTTTAAATTGTAACCAAAAATATTGTCTCCTAAAACCACCATAATTCTTTCTCCATCAGAAAAACTTTCGGCAAGTGAGATTCCCTGAGCTATTCCCCGAGCCTCTTCCTGAATTTCGTAGTCAAGTTTTAATCCAAAGTCCTTACCGCTTTTCAAGAGATTTAAGAAAGAACCTGCATGATCCGGTCCTGTAATAATTAGGACATCTGTTATTCCTGCGCGTACCATTGCTTCAAGGGGATAATAAATCATCGGCTTATTATAAATGGGAAGAAGATGTTTGTTTGTGACAAACGTCAATGGTCTTAGACGTGTCGCAAGACCTCCAGCTAAAATTACTCCTTTCATATATTTCAATTAATAGTTACCATTTACGCTTAAAAGAAAAAATACAATTGTCAAACCAAAGGCTCCAATGAGTATATATTCTACCACAATTTTCGTATGCAAATCATGATTTATCAAATGATGCATAATGCCCCACAATACGTAAAAAAAAGTAATAGCAATGATTACTCCTATTTGCCAACTCCTATCAGAGCTACTGTATGCCAATAGAAAACCAAGACTGAGTATAATAAGAAGCGCAATGTAATAGATAGCGTGTTCCGATATTCTTTTTAACATTAAATGATAACCCCCTTACTCCATACTCCGGCTAGAATCAATATTAATAGTAGATACAGTATGTGATCAATGTTGTGGCCAACGAAACGCATGATTTTATTCTTTTCTATGATAATCATATCCAAGAAAAGGGCAGTAATAAATACAATAATAAATACATAATAAATATTTGAGGACAAAGCCGAAGTGCTGATAAGCGGCTGATTACGGACTGCTTGAACATTTTTTTGAAGAGTATTCGCATCTGTTGCGGTTGCAATTTCTTGAACCCTACTTTTAGCAATAGGCATATATAAATTACCAAGCTCTTCCACTACCAAAACCGTCTCCTCACCATTCAGCTTACCTATTTTTACTGCAAAGCCCACATCCTGATAATTTGACGAAAGCATATTTTCTCTGTGACCAGCTGAACTCGTCATCCATGCCTTTATTACATCCTCGGCAGTTGAAAATCCTCTTGCCAAATTTTCTCCGGCATAAACATATTTATACCCTGAAGATTTGATAAAAACCCAAGGAGTCTTGCCGGACGGAGAATTATGAGCCCAATAATCATACTCAAACATGTCTTGAGCCTTCTTGATAGCTGCTTCCGAAAGTTTCTCGTTAAAAATCAACGGATTAACACCTGCATTTCGTCTCTCTTTATTGGTCAAAGAAAGAAGTTCCTCGGAAGAAACATCTGCTTTTATACCTAAAACAGAAGGAAAAGCTCCTTTTATCCCTTGTATCAGAAAACTTGCCAGAAGAAGAAATATTATTGTTAAGAATAAATTTGTATGATGTAAGATTTTCGCCCGATGATTGTTGGATTCACGTGGCGTAAAAAGATGAGACAGAAACTCCTTCATGCCGCTTCGCTTATCCTTTCTTTAAATAATTCCATTAGTATAATTAAACTACTTTATAAGCTTTCATTCAAGCTTCGAGGCATGACCCTGAGCTTGCCGAATGGGTCATTTTTTTATTATATCACGTGTAAATCCAGCACCTTTCTCGAAAATTATATTACGGATAAACAGCTATGTTTTTAAAGGTGCTGGATAAATAGGCAAGATAATCTCACCTACTTTTTTACCGTTAATTGGGATTTTAAGAACAAAAGACAAAGCGTTAGCAATAGCGAGACCAATCCGTAAACCTGTAAATGAACCTGGTCCGGCATTAATTTGGATTTCCGAAAGATCTTTTAATTTTAATGAATGTCTTTTTAAAATCTTATCAATCATCGGCAAAATAATTTGCGTCTTATTGGAATTTATTCTCTTTACTTGAATATCTTTCTGACCGTTAATAATTAAACCTATTGTAATCTTTTTATTATCCGCAGTATCCATTAATAAAACGCATTTTTGAGTTTTGAGTTTTGAGTTTTGAATTTTTATTGCTCCTTCTCTTATAGTTTTCCAGGGTGTAACCGTACAATCAATGATGGTCGAGACATTTTTTTCTAAACCTACTTTATCATTTAAAACATAATCCGCTTGTTTTACAAGCTCCGGATTTAAATCTTTAAATTCAAAAGGCGTCTTTTCTCCGCTAAAATTTGCTGATGGCGCAACTATTGGCACTCCTAATCCTCTAATTAATTCTGACAAAATTTTATTGTTAGGAAATCTAACACCAAGAGTATCTCTTCCGCCTCTTACCAAGCTTGGCACTTTATCAATTCTGCTTTGCAAAATAATTGTTAGCTTACCGGGCCAATAGGGTTTAATTAATTTTTCTTTAACCTCTTGGGGAATTGGCAATAAATAATCTTGAGCCATTTCAACGGAATCAACTAATACCAACATTGGTTTATTCTCAGGCCTTTTACGGATATTGAATAATCTTTTTAACGTTCTGTCATTGTCAATTCTACAGCCAATTCCGATAGCCGTATCTGTTGGAAAAATAACTATTCCTCCATTATTAAAAACTTCAATTGCTTTCTTAATTTTATCCATATTGTAATTATATCTAATTAGGGGAAATTAGGAAGTTTTATCCAGTACCGATTCTGTGCTGGATTTATTTAATTTTTTTTCTTTAATAAGTTGATTAAGTGAAGATTTATCGATAAGATAACGTCCCCCACACTGTATTGCTTTGATCTTTTTTTCTGCAATATATTTATAAACAGTTAGTGCGCTCAATTTTAGGAAAACTGAAACTTCTTTGACATTGAGGAAATTTGTTTCGATTAGATAATTCATTTCGTGGGGCAGCGGATAATATATAGCACAAAAATGTTAGCGTTGTCAATATTTTGTTGGCTTAGAAGCCTAAACTAAAATTAATTTTTCTCTCGTTTTCTTTTTCATAAAAGAAATATGCGTCAATTCTTTTTTTAGGCAAATAATTCTTTAGTTTTTCCGCCCACTCTATCACAACAATATTATTTTTATTATTTATAATTTCCTCAATTCCCAAGCCCTCAATATCTTTTTCACTTTCCGTTCTATACAAATCTATGTGATAAAAATCCATAATTCTTAATTCATGATTCATGATTCTATACTTGCGAACGATCACGAATGTGGGGGAAATAATTCTATTTTTAATTCCAAGCCCCTCTGCCAAGCCTTGAACGAAAGTCGTTTTCCCGCTTCCTAAATCTCCGTAAAGAGCAACAACATCTCCTGCTCGTAAATTTTTAGCAAAGTTTTTTCCCAATCTTTGTGTTTCTTCAAAATTATTGGTTATAAAAACTTTTCCGATAAGACTATTCTTCTTCATTTTGCACTTGTTCTCCTTTCTTAATTATTCGAATTGTCAATATAACACATATTGCAATAAAAACAACTCCCACCAACATTATTATCCCCTGAAAAATATTGTCCGGTTTTTTAGCTGAATCGGAAATTAGATTTTCCGGCGGAGAAATATCCAGCCCGTCCCCCGTGCTCTTCCCCAAAACAGAATTCTGTGAAATATTTTCCGGCGCAGATGGTGTGGTAGGTTTTGCAGTTGGAGTATTGGACATGGGAGTAGGTGTTGGTGTTTTTGTCGGCGTCGGAGTGGGAGTTGGAGCGGATGTTGGCGTCGGAGTCGGAGTTGGAGTATTTGTCGGTGCCGTCGTCGGCGTCGGCGTTGGAGTTAAAGTAGGAGTAGGTGTTGGGGGAACAGTTACTGTAATGCTCACGGGGTTCGACCATGTTGCAGTAACTCCTGTTTGAGTATATCTGCCAATCTTTAGATCATATGTACCACTTCCAGTTGTAAAGCTTGGATCGTCTGAATCTATTTTTCCCTGAATATCTCCCCCCCAAGCTCCATTTCCATCAGTGGTAATGTTGACATAATTTCCATCCGAAATCGATCCCATATGCCAAGTTGACCCATCATATGTAGATCCAAAATAATTACTTGTTCCAGACTGTGCTATTGCAACACGAAGTCTATATACAGCATTATTCGTTAATCCACTCATTGTTGCGGTAACCGTAAAAGAAGTGTCTAAGCTTATTGTTGTATTAGGATACGCTGTAATAGCAGGAGCAGCGGCAAAAGCGGGATTTGCAAAATGTAGAAAAAATAAAAACGCAAAGAAAACAACTACTGCCTTCATCTTCTGAAAATAAATTCTCAAAATTAATTAGTTACCGTATGTAAATACCAAGTAGTCAATCCGTCATCATGGATAACTTTGCTATAATAAAGCTTGCCATTTGAACAGTTATACGATCCCCCATACAATTTTCCAGACTTGACGGCTTTTACCGTTGGCGATGAAGAGTCCATATCGATTCCCGTGTGAACTCCGCCTGAATAGAAGTTTTGGGCAAATCCGTGAGAACCGTACCCTTGAGTAATAATTATGGGTTCATTCAGCGGCCAAGTAAAATCTCCTGAGGGATTAATTGTTCCATAATAGCTGTAGCTATCAGATCCATAATCGTAAGAAAAATTAGCTGATTTTAGGTAATTGTTAGGATTTTGAATTGAGCCGTCTTTTTGAACTTCAAAGTGCAAATGAGCTCCCAATGAGCATCCCGGACTAACACTGCGAGAAGCTATGAAACCAATAGTATCACCCTGATTAACATCTCGTAAGTATGAGTCTATTCCTCCACCAAATACTACGGCACGCTCAGCCCTAGCTTGAGCAAGCAACTGCTGATATGTTGCTTCATCGGCTTGCGTTGCAATTAAAAGCTGTTGCTTTGCAATTTTTTGTTGTTCTAAGCTTTTACTATATGCTTCGAGCTGTAATTTGAGAGATTCTATTTTCTTCTTCTTTGCTTCATAAATATCTTTTTGATTTGTATAATCATTCTTTGCCTGCTGAACATCATAAATAAGTCTTTTGTCATGAGCTTGCGCAATTCTAAGATAATTCAATCTTGTTAACAAATTAGATGCATTATGAGCAGACAAAAGAATCTCCAATGGTTGAACGTTCCCCGCTTCGTAGGTTGCAACAATTCTGTTAAGTAAAATTCCTGTAATTCTATTCAGAGAATCCGAAAGTGTGTTAATTTTTTTCGTTGCCGTATCAATGTCCAGCGTTAAATCAAGTATTTGTCCTTTGTTTGCTTCTATTCGCGCCTGGGTCAAATTTATCTGACTATCCATTATGGAAATTTGGGACGAGAGGGTTTTGGTCTGACCCTTGAGGTCATTAACTTTATTTTCTAAGCAAGCAACTTTTTCCTGACCAGCTTTGTCATCGCATTCGGCAGCCTTAACGATTAATGAGGCACTAAAATAAGCTAATAATCCAAGAAGAAAAAGTATAAATATTATTTTTTTTATCATAAACCATATTATTTAAGATATCTCAATACTGCCAAGAAACTGGAAAGCGTTCCCAGAATTACAGCCGTTATTATTTCTGCGCCCAAAAGACCGAAGAAGAAAATCAGAGGAATAGGAAAAATGGGCATTCCCTTAAGGAAAGACGACAGGAATGGAGTCGCATACCACAATGCGCCAGCTGAAATTATCCACCCCAATATTGCACCGATAACTCCATAATAAATTCCCTCAAAAATAAAAGGCGTTCTTATATACCAATCTCCGGCGCCAATAAGCTTCATTATCCCTATATCTTCTTTTTTCTGTGATATTTTTACGCCAATAATAATTACCATAATAAAAACTGAAACCAAAGATAATACAATTATTAATCCCAATCCAATCGTTCTAAGGGCATTTGTCCAAGATGTCAAAACAGAAACCACGTCTTTTTGGAAAACTACTTCCGAAACCAAAGGAGAATTCAAAAGCTGATTATTTATTTCAGACAAATTCTCAATTTTTACAGCAGATATCTCAAGTGATGCAGGCAAAATGTCAGCTGTTACTAATTCCAAAAGCAAAGGATCATTTTTATTCTGTTCTCTGTATATTTTTAGCGCGTCTTGTTTGGAAACAAACTTTAGACTTGCAACCTTACCGGTCGCATTCAGCTCGTTTTTGAGATTATCTATATCGGCTTGTTTTACTTCGTTACGGAAGAATGCAGTGACCTGAGGACGGGATTCAAAATAACTAATCGCTTTTGCAGATCCGAAAAGTAAAAAAGTGAAAAAAGAAATAAACAGAAAAGTTAAGGTCATCACCAACACTGCGGCAAAAGCCTGATACGGGGACCGTCTGATATTGCGCCATGTTGTCTTAAAAGTCTTCATCCTCTGATTTCTTATCCTTCACATCTATAATAGCTGATTTTTTCTCAGAATGCTCTAAATGCGGTTTTGGTTTTTTCTCGTTTCCTCCCGTAAGAATACCATTATTTAAAGAGATAACTCTTTTTGAAAGTGCTTTTACAGCATCTTCATTATGAGTTGCCATAATTACAGTTGTACCTTTTTTATTAATTTCCGATAAGAGTTTCACAATCTCCATCGCTGTCGCTGAATCCAAATTACCTGTTGGCTCATCTGCCAACAGAATATCCGGCTCCAAAGTCAAGGCTCTGGCAATTGCCGCTCTTTGCAGTTCTCCCCCGGAAAGCTGAATAGGAAATTTATCTTTATGAGGCAGTATTCCAACTTTTTTCATTATTTCCTCTACGATTTTTGTGGCAATGATTGAGTCTATCCCTGAAACTTCAAGGGGTAAAATAATGTTTTCAAAGATTGTCCTGTCCATCAATAATTTTAAATCCTGAAATACCACACCTATTTTCTTCCTGAGATGGGATATCTTATTGTTTGGTAATTTTACAACATCCCAATTATCAACGACCACCTCACCGGTGGTCGGAAGTGCCTCGCGGGTAAGAAGTCTAAAAATTGTAGTTTTACCGGATCCGGTCGGACCTACCAAAAAAACAAATTCCCCTTTTTCAACTTCAAAACTAATATCGGAAAGTGCAAATACTCCGGTACGGAATTGTTTTGAAACTTTATCCAAACGTATCATATGGGGTTATTGATTTATTCTAAAACTTCTACGCGACCGACATCCATTAGCCAGCCTGCATATTGTGCTGTTTGCGTTTGTCCCCAAACTTTGATTTTTTTATCAACAAACTTGGATAAATCAACGCTCGAAGACGTAACGTAAACATTTTGACTATCTCCACCTGCTCTTACCAAATGAAATTGCCCCTCCCCATTAATTCCTCCATTTTTAAAAGTACCTGTTGCAGTATCTTTAAATGTCTTAGTATCATTAGATCCTACAATAGTTCCTTTAGTAATTTTTGAGGAATCTACGGAGCCTGAAGTAAGAGTATTGCCAATACCTCTTCCTCCTTTATTAAAGCTCAATACGTAACCGGTTATTCCGCCCAAAATAGCGGCTACGATAAGGAAAATAAATAGGTTTTTTGTAAAAATAGAACTCATACTCTCAATATTTTGAGAAATCTTCGGATTTGCAATTATGGGCTCTTGCGCCGTCTTATTCTTATCCATTTCTATACTTGAGTATTGCACAAAATCTCACTTTTGGCAACACCTGCCCGCCGATTCAGCGCTCCCCGCTCAGCGGGGTAAGCTTAGGCGGGTTTATAGCTTTCTTAATTCTTCATCGATAAACTCGTCCAGATCACCATCCAGAACTGCGTCAGTGTTGCCGGTTTCATAGCCTGTCCTCAGGTCTTTGACCATGTGATAAGGGTGCAGAACGTAGGAACGAATTTGATTTCCCCATCCCGGAGTTTTATATCCTCCCTTTAATTTCTTTTCTTCTTTTTTCCGCTCCTCTTCCTTCAAAATCCAGAGTTTTGCCCGTAAAATCTTTAAGGCGTATTCCCTGTTTTGCGCTTGAAATCTTTCAGTTTGAGCCGTTACTGTAATTCCCGTTGGCTTATGCTTAAGCCTGACAGCAGTTGAAACTTTGTTGACATTTTGCCCCCCATGTCCGCCTGCTCTAAAGAAATCCCATTCCAAATCGTCTTCTATAATTTCTATTTCCGCATTGTCGCCAATATCCGGCAGTACTTCTACCAAGGCAAAAGATGTTTGCCTCAGATTATCCGCATTGTAAGGAGAAAGCCTTACTAACCGATGGACCCCGGCTTCACCTTTTAAGTATCCATAAGCGTATTTACCGCTAACTGTTATTGTAACGCTTTTATACCCTGCTTCTTCCCCAAATGTTTCATCAATTATCTCCGATTTAAATCCTTTTCTTTCAGAATATCTCGTGTACATTCTAAAGAGCATTTCCGCCCAATCCATGGCCTCAACTCCACCCTGACCTGCATGAATAGCTAAGATCGCAGAATTTTTATCATATGGACCTGACAAATAAAGAAAGGTTTCCAGCTCTTCCAATAATTCCTTTGCTCCAGCCCAATCCTCGTCTTGAATTCTGCTCTGCAGAACTTCTGCTTTGGTAATTTCCGCTTGCAAGTCGGACATTTCCTTCATTTTGGCCGCGGCATTTTGATGATCCTGCCAAAAATTAGGTTTTAAACTTTCTACCTCAATTAATCTTATTTCCTGTCTTTTTTTATCAGGATCGAATTTTGCCAATAATTTATTTACCCTATCTTTTATCTCATCCATATTTTATGCTTCAAAAGAAATAGAAATAGCTGCGATATCATCATATTGTTTATATCGCGGGTACTTCCAGCATTTAGGATCATTTTTTTCAAGATTTCTGACAAAATCTTTTACCTCTCTTAAACCCCCATTTAAAAACAATTTTACAAACATGTTCCAATTATCATTTCTTGAGGGATCTTTTCTGGGAATAAATAAACCATCCGTAAAAAGAAGTATGTGTTTTATATTTTTTAGATTTTCTTCACCTTTTTTTATAAAAGTTACTGCTTTTTCTTCACCGGTTAGACATCCATATGTCTCATTTACCTTGTTTCTGAGTTCTGTAAGATATCCTCTGTCAATTATTTCGCGTATATTCTCTTTCTTTTGGCTTGCTAATCCTTTCCAGATATTTAAGAGCCCTTTGTCATGATCGTAATCTTTAATTAATACTTTAAAAGTATTATCTGCATATATTGTCAGGATAAGAGAATCTCCTATCTGGACCCATTCAAATGAATTACTTTTAATTCTCACAATAGCGAAGATAGTGCCCCACAGATTTCTCTTATTCTTATCGTTAATATCAAATTTGTATAAAACATTTTTCTTCTTGATCCTTCTGTTCGCTTCTATTGTTAAATTTAAAAGGCTCTTGTTATTTTTGGAGAATTCGTCTTTAGCAATTTCTGCCGCAATTAAACCGCCCGTTTTACCATCCTTACCTACAAAGCTGTTAAGACTATTGAAACCATCAAAAACTCCAAAGATATTATCTTCTATAAGATAGGTATCTTCTTTACTTGACCCCTTATCAAAAACACAATCAATCTTCATATAAATTCTTTATAAACCGCAAATTTTTTTACAAATTTCTTGCGCCTGATTTATGGGATATTGCTCTAAGGATTTGATGTCCTGCAGGATTTTTTGCACTTGAGGAGAAGAAGAGGCAATTTCCAATACGTTTAAACCAAGAACTTCCTGTTTAAGACTATTAATTTTTTCTTTCACTGCTTCCTGAATATTTATTTTGGGTTCCGGTTCTATAGTACTTGTTTGCGCAGTAATTCCCCTAATTGATTTCCCTACTTGAGGCGGCTGATTACCAAGAACGCGGGTTTTAAAAAAATATCCTCCGGCAATTAACAATACTAATAAAAAAAACGTAATAAAAATCCTCTTCTTATTCCAAGTTTGCGCATTTACTTCTTCCATGAGGCTATTGTAGCATATGTTACAATGTTTCTATGGATTATTTACAGGCTATTATCCTATCCATTATTGAAGGATTAACCGAATTTCTTCCAATTTCCTCAACCGGTCACTTGGTGCTCGCTTCAAGACTAGCGATTTAGGGACGGTTATCAAGAAGCTTGTTTTGGCAATACAAACTAAGTACATTTTTTAATCTTAAATGAATCTATGCACATAATCTATTACTATGTAGTGCTGTATCTTAGCAACAATTATTAAATGTTCTATTGCTTCGATGATTCGAATTATCGAAGCAATTTGAGGAAAGTGGTTAAATTTTGATAGCTTTTCCTATACAATTCTCTACCCTATTAATACTTACAAATCTTGTTAAAAGAGCGTCGATGTCAGCATTTGTTAATTGAGATCGTATTCCAATAATTCCTGGCTTGTGTGACTTTATTAGTTGTTTGAAATCGTCAAAATTAATAGTAACAACGAAGCGATTGTCTGAGATAGCTTTTTGATAAATTTCTTCATCTTCGCATTGTCTGGGTAAACCAAAATCAAAATATGCATTTTTGACATTTGCTTTTTTAATAAGATGGGGAAAATCTTTTGCTGGAGCAAAGGCGGTATCGAGTAAGAGACGAAATTTTTTGTAGGCTATAGACTTTTTGGAAGAGCGAGTATTTATACGTTAATTTGATGTTTGTAGTAATCAAGAATATCGCCAATATTTTTTTTTGTAAGGCGATCTAAATGCGGAATTTCCTTTTTTAAATCTTTAAGAGTGTAGTTCATTCCAATTAATGCCAATACCCGAGCCACAGGAACTCTAGTTCCCTTGATAACCGGCTGACCACCTAATATTTTGGGGTTAGTTTGAATTATTGTTGGCATAATAAATAAATTATACTCTATTTTTATTTCTTAGTTTAATGGTAGATTGATTTTATAACAAATTCTACATCTTGACAAGGTTAATTTCTTTTATATCTCTGTGTAATTCCTTTTTTATATCTTCTGCGGTTTTTTTAATTTTTTCCTCCACATCTTTTATCTTTTCATTGAGAAACCTCCAAACTTTGCTATGATTTTCTGAAGCAAGATGATTTAAAAATGTTTTCTTGTCTGAAGGATTTAACTCTGACAAAATTAAATCTAAAATCTCATGATGAATATTGGAGTCAATCAAAGAAATTAAATGCAGTCTTTCTTTTGGAGTTAAATCCATACCCCCAATCTCCAAAGAAAGCATAGATGTATCTACGATGTGAGTATAGAAATATTTTTTCATATTACCATGTCATTCTGAACGCAGTGAGGAATCTACCTGCTCGCCAGCGCCAAGTGTTGGCAGGCGGGGATCCTTCGCTTTACTCAGGATGACAATTCGTTCATTGGACCCAATTTAATCTTATCATTCGGATCGTCAATAAAAAAGTATAACACTGAACCTTTTTGCTTACCATCAAATCTTTCAAGATAATGCATCACTTCAGGAGATCCGCCCAAATGTTTTCCTGTCCACTGCGCAGGACCTGCATCTGCGATATCTGCAACAATAGCTCTTCCATTATTTGGATTTACAACCAGCATTTTTCTATATTTATAAAAATTTCTGTATTCTGCAAATCTACTATTAAAATCTTTTGACAAAAAAGTTTGAACGGCAATATAATATTTTTCCCTATCTTTATCCAGCTGAAGAAGAGAATCTACAGAATTGGCAAAATATCTCCAGGCGCCTAATCCCGGAGCCATACCAGCTAACCAATAAAGATTCCTATCTTCATCTGAATCGAAATGGCTACCTAAATTATCTCCGGGATAACGGGCTAAATGCTGTTCTGCTCCGATAAAACCATAACTTCTATTAAGTCTTTTGCCTTCCAACTCCTGTACAACTTTAATGCCATATGTCCTAGATAGAATATCTGAAATTTCCCGCTCTTCTCTCAGGCTTAACGGCCTTACATCTTTGGGTAAAATCTGAGCAAGATCCGATATTAAGAATACTTTTTTGTCCACCCCTTGAACTATTGAAGATTGCGCGTTAGCCGAGTCTGACTCGGCGTTAGCAATATTTGAGGGAGGAAAAAAATTGGAAACTTGCCCGGTTAGAAGCATTAATCCCCCTAAAGACCCTGAAACTAATTGTCTGTAATTATTGGATAGCCACATTAAGGATTCCCTGTGTTTGCTCCAAAGTTTTTTTTGTATATTTTGATGTCTGGCTCTCCATCGGTCGCTTAAATTTTTGTAATGCGATTGCGTCATGGTAGTTTTTTTACTTATATTTATTTTATACTTTTACCCATAAATATAGTATAGTGAAAATATGCTAATCTTTATACTTTTTTTAGCCTTACTATTGATAACTCTAATTTTTTTTCTGATATTGTCCAGAGAAGAGAAAGAAAAAATTGAGTTTTTCCATGTCATGGCGCACAGATTTAGATCGCCAATTTCCATTATTAAATGGTATGTCGAGTTATTGTCCGATAAATCAGTTGGAACTCTCAATGATAAGCAGAAAGAATATCTTAACGAAATTCGTAAAGCGAGCGAAAAGCTTAACGAAATTATTAACTCTATTTTACAAAAAAACAGATAAAGAAAATAGTCTTGCAAACATCCTTAAGCTTATTTACAATAAGGAAGTAATGGACAAAAAAAAGATTTTAATAGTTGACGATGAAGAGGCCGTACGGAAAGTTATTGCAGAAGCCCTTGGAAATCAGGAATTTACACTTCTCACGGCAAATAATGGCGAGGAAGGATTATCTCTTTCCCTAAAAGAACATCCCGATCTTATTCTCCTTGACATCCTTATGCCAAAAGTGGATGGCATGATTATGCTCCAAAAACTTCGGAAGGATGAGTGGGGAAAGAAAGTCCCGGTTATCATTCTTACAAATGTAAATCCAAATTCCAGCTATGTAATCAATTCTGTTCTTCAAAATGAACCAGCTTATTACTTGGTAAAAGCAGATGTAAAACTGGAGGGAATTGTTGATAAAGTCAAAGAAGTCCTCAAAATATCAGACTAATTCGGATAGTGGCATTTTTTGTATTTTTTTCCGCTTCCACAATAACAGGGGTCGTTACGGCCTAATTTTTTTCCGCCAGAGGCGGATTTCGCTCCGCTCAACTTATCTTGCGCTTGATTACTTGAAGTTTCGGAAATTCCGGCAGCTGCTCCTGCCAAGTCAGACTTGGCTCCTGCCGGTTGCTCCGTTATATTCCGATGCTGATGCACTTGAGACGACTGCTGAACCTGAATTTTATAGATTCTATGCACAATTTCATCATCTATTGCATTGATCAATTGTTCAAACATTGTATACGCTTCATTTTTGTATTCAACCAATGGGTCTCGTTGTCCATATCCTCTTAACCCTATTCCTCCTCTTAAATTCTCCACCGCGTCCAAGTGGTCCATCCACAAAGTATCACTAACCGACAGCATCACGTATCTTTCAATTCGCTCCATCATTTCTTTTCCTAATTGTTTTTTCCGCTGTTCGTAAATATCATGCGTGATATTAGTTAAGAAATTTATTTTCTGTTCCTGAGCAGTTGCTGTTTCCAATTGCTTAACTAATTGCTGCTTGGAAGAATCATCAAAAGGAATTATGGTTGTAAAATCATCAATTATTTTTTCATCCGTCAACTTGCCGTCTTCGTTTACTTGAGCTGTATGAGTATTAATAATCGTTGATACGGATGTATCGATTTTTTCAATTATTTTTTTCTCCAAAGATTCTTTATTTTCCAAAACCACTCTTCGCCTTTTATAAATTATTTCTCTTTGTTTATTTAAAACATCATCGTAATCAACCAAATGTTTTCTGATGTCAAAATTGAATCCTTCGACCTTTGTCTGCGCTTGTTCAATTGCACGAGATACAATCATATGCTGCAATGGAACATCTTCGGGCATGTTGAATCGAGTCATAACTCCCGATATCGTATCCCCGCCAAAAAGCTTCATTATTTCATCATCCAAGGCAATAAAAAATCTGGACGATCCGGGATCTCCCTGGCGGCCCGATCTCCCTCTCAGCTGATTATCTATTCTTCGCGATTCATGTCTTTCGGTACCAATTACATACAGTCCGCCAAGCTTTACAACCGCATCATGCTCTTTTTGCCATGCTTTAAATTTAACTGATTCCTTTTCCGCATTCGGTGTTTCCCCGCCCAAAATAATATCAACCCCTCGTCCCGCCATATTGGTCGCAACAGTCACAGCTCCCTTTTCTCCGGCCTTGGAAATAATTCTTGCTTCCTGCTCATGATTTTTAGCGTTGAGAATTTCATGTTTTATTCCGCGACGCCGCAAAAGTTCCGATATTAATTCATTTTTATCTATTGATGTCGTTCCAACTAAAACAGGTTGTCCAATTTTGTAAGCTTTCTCTATCTCGTTGGCAACGGCAGAGTATTTTGCCCGTCCGCTTTTATAAACCAAGTCTTGATGATCGCGTCGAATCATTAACTTATTTGTAGGAATTACAACAACGTTTAAATTGTAAATTTTATGAAATTCTCGGGCTTCTGTAACGGCAGTTCCTGTCATTCCTGCCAATTTTTCATACATTCTAAAATAATTTTGCAAGGATACTGTTGCCATTGTTTTGGATTCCCTTTGTATCGGAACATTTTCTTTTGCCTCAATTGCCTGATGTAATCCTTCTGAAAGTCTTCTTCCCATCATAAGCCGCCCCGTAAATTCATCTACCAAAATAACCTGATTGTCTTTCACGATATAATCTTTTTCTTTTCTAAATAAAGTTCTTGCTTTTAAAGCTGCTTCCAAATGATAAACAGTATTGAAATCTTTTTCATAAATACTGCTAACTCCATAAAGCTTTTCGATTTTCCCAATTCCATGATCTGTCAAATGTGCAGTCCTCAATTTCTCGTCAACCTTGTAATCTATATCCGAATTTAATTTATCAACCAGAGCGGCATATTCATAATATTTTTGAGTAGGAGATTCATCCGGAGCAGAAATTATGTGAGGAGTTCGCGCTTCGTCAATAAGAACTGAGTCAACTTCGTCAACAACCGCATAATAATAACCCCGCTGAACAGTTTCTTTTATGTCTTGCGCCATATTATCCCTCAGATAATCAAAACCAAATTCTGAATTTATCCCGTAAGTAACATCTGTCTTATAAGCTTCTTTGCGGTCAATTGATTTTAGATGAGAAAGTCTAGGATCCTGCGCATCTTTATCGATAAAATCCGGATCAAAAATAAAGGATTGATCATTAATAATTGAGGAAACCGTAACGCCTAGCAAATTAAATATTGGCCCCATCCATCCTGCATCCCGGCGCGCCAGATAATCATTGACCGTAACCAAATGAACGCCTTTACCGGTTAGGCTGTGCAGATATAGCGCCGGAATTGACGAAAGAGTTTTTCCCTCTCCTGTTTTTTGTTCTGCAATTTTTCCGATTGCTAAGGTTATACCCGCCATCAGCTGAACATCATAATGCCGTTGACCGATAGACCTTCTTGATGCTTCGCGAACTAACGCAAATGCTTCCGGCAACAGAAAATCCAAAGATTCTCCCCCTGCAATTCTTTCCTTAAACTCTTTTGTTTTTAAAGGAAAGTCTTTTTCTTTTAATTTTTTAAATTTTTCTTCAAATGAATTAATTTCCGTTACCTGCGGTTTTAGTTTATTTATTTCTTTTTCATTAGAATCAAAAAATTTTCCGATAAAATTAAACATATACTTATTTTATCACAATAAAAAGAAAATCCCCTCTTTCTTTAAGAAAGAGGGGATACCAACTGATCAATTGGTAATACTCCAAATAGCTTACCAATTACTTCTTCTTCTTCTTTTTCTTTCCTTTCTTTTTCTTTGCCATTGTGAAATCACCCCCCCTCGTCCACCAAAGTTTTAACGTCAGTGGATTTTTTTACTAATCTAATTATAATTGTGAATAATTTTTTTTATTTGTCAAGTAAAATGCTCTGCTTCAAAAATAAATGTTTAGGGCGTGAATTGAGCAAAAAAAATGGGGCGTAAATTATTGATTTTTTGCAGATATTTTTTCGCAATTTAAATATTTTTGTAAAATTTTTGGAATTAAAACTGATCCGTCTTCCTGTTGATAATTTTCAAGCATCGCAATTATCGGTCTTGCTGAGAAAGCAGTTCCGTTTAAAATATTTACAAATTCTTTTTTATTCTGCTCTGCAGAATATTTAATATTTAATCTTCTCGCCTGAAAATCTGTTGTTGTGGACGCAGAGGTAACTTCTCTATATTTATTTTCCGAAGGAATCCATGCTTCTAAATCATATTTTCTCGCTGCAGGAAAACCAAGATCTCCTGTACACATTTTTACAACTTGATATGGAATTCCTAATGCCTGTAAAAGTTTTTCTTCCAAAGACAACAAATATTCATGCTCTTTATCATCCTCTCCTTTAGCAACAAAGGAAACCATTTCAATTTTATCAAACTGGTGTGCTCTTAAAATTCCTCTGGTATCTTTTCCATAACTTCCCGCTTCTCTTCTGAAACAAGTTGAAAAACCTACATATCTTTTTGGTAAATCTTTAACATTTAATATTTCGTCTTTATGCATGGACACAATTGACTGCTCCGATGTTCCAACTAAAACCAACCCATCCTTTTCCAGAATATACATGTCCTCATCTCCGCTTTTCTCCATGTAACCTAGCCCCCTCATCACTTCTTTTTTGATTAAAACAGGAGGAAGAACTGGAATAAAACCTTCTTTTAATAAAATTTCAAACGCCAATTCCCTTAAAGCAAATTCCAAAAGAACTCCTTCATTTTTTAAAAAATAAAATCTTGCACCTGATATTTTAGATGCCCTTGCAACATCTACAATGTCCAAATTTTCTCCAATCTCCAAATGATCTTTGGGTTTAAAACTAAATTTAGTAGGTGTCCCTACTTTTCTTAAAACTTTATTTTCCGTATCGTTTTTTCCAATCTTAACATCTGGCTTTGCAGGATTTGGAATTTTATAGAGCTCTATTTTTAGCTCAATCCAAACTGCCTTTAACGCATGCTCTTCTTTTTCTAATTTTTCTTTTAATGTTTTTCCTTTTTTCAAATACTGCGGAGTTGGTTTTCCCTTCATCAATGTGGTCAGGATATTTCTTTCTTCCCGATGTTTTTGAACAGAAATCGATAATTCTTTGTATTTTTTATCGATTTCCAAAATATGTCCAACATTTATATCAACATTTTTATCTTTCGCCGCTTTTTGAATTTTTTCCGGATTTTCTCTTAAAAATTTAATGTCTATCATACTTAATAATTTTTAATTTTAAACTGTAATTTTGAATTTTGCATTTTGAACTTTGAATTTAAGAAATTAATTCCTGACTAATAATAGGAATTAATTTCTGAATCGCCTTATACCTATGATTATATTCTTTTTCCTCCTCAGCGTCCAATTGATCTTCATGATAATACTTTTTTATTTTCGGCAGATAAAAAAACGAACGGTAAGGATATCCTTTCAATAATTTAAGATATGGTTTTCTTGCAATAATCCCCT
>Ga0209541_10006775_pt1 | contig 19433 bp, 19 predicted proteins | sample RifCSPlowO2_01_FD_184027 | JGI IMG/M metagenome (GOLD analysis project Ga0209541, IMG submission 184027) | Groundwater microbial communities from Rifle, Colorado - Rifle CSP2_plank lowO2_0.1 (SPAdes) (version 2) | ecosystem: Environmental > Aquatic > Deep subsurface > Groundwater | place... | reverse complement strand
ATTGCGTTTGGGATTCTAATTTGTTTCCAAAAGGAACATTCAGGTCAAGAACCCCAAAAAATGCAGCTGATGAAGTTGAAATGCTCGTGAATAAGTATGCTGTAAAAGAAATTTTTGATGATTGTGGAACAATTACAATAGGAAAATGGCTTACAGATTTTTGCAATGAATTAATAACAAGAGGTTTAAATAAAAAAATAGATTATTCTTGTAACATGCGCTTTGGCTACAGAAATTTAAAAGATTATAATCTAATGAAAAAAGCAGGCTTCAGGTTATTAAAGTTTGGTTTAGAATCTGCAAATCAAAAAACATTACAGATGTTGGATAAGGATGTAGATGTTTCACAGATTATAGATGAATGTAAGGAAATAAAAAAAGCAGGATTAATTGTTCATTTAACCATGATGGTAGGATATCCTTGGGAAACAAAACAAGATGCTCTAAACACATTAAAATTAGCCAAATATCTAATGCATAAAGGCTATGCAGATGTATTGCAAAGCACAGTTATAATGCCATATCCAGGCACACCCATGTGGCATCAGGCAGTTGAAAATAAGTGGTTCCTGCCAGGTGTTGATCCCTATGATTATGAAAAATATGACATGACAATGCCTTTATTAAAAACAGTTGATGCAACACCAGAAGAGATAATGGAAATATGTGACAGCATTTACACTAAAGTATTTTTGCATCCAAATTATATTTATCAGCACTTAAAGAAGATTAAATCAATGGAAGATATAAAATATACCTTAAGGGGAATTAAAGCAGTCTTTGGCCATATATCAGACTTTGCAAGAGACCCTTCAAAGCAGTTTTCTAATTAATAAAACATTTCAATTACCTTTCCTTCAACTTTGCATTTCTTTAACAGTTAAGTCATTTGTCTTTAAACCATTGGTCAATATAAAATAAATAACATCTTTAAAATAATTTTTATTACTTTTCAGTTGTCAGAAATAGATATATACCCTCTACTAGAGATTTACTTTATGTCTAACAAAAAAGGTGAAGTAGCTTTAACATTGTTGATTCTTGGAGTTTTAGCAGTTTCTTTAGTATCCGCTTTTTCAAATTTGGGTAGTTACACTGGGGGTGTAGTTGAAGATACAGGATCAATAAATGTAAACTCTAATCCAGAATTAAAAAATATTATCTTTATGATCGAGACTAATAATAATAAACTAGAACTAAGAGAACCTTTCGGTGAGGTTATTCCTAGTGTAGAGGGTTTTATGTGGGATCCTTTGAATGGAGGAACAATTCGCACAGTTTTTGGGGATACACTCTACCACCAATATCTAAGGTTTAATTCTCCCACACTAAATATAGACAACCCCCCTTATGTTAATTTTACAGAGAATGATGAAGCTATAGAAAAGGTAGGTGACTTCTTAGTTGTAACAGTAGGCGGAACAGATGCAACAGACGCATTCTTTGAATATGAACTGCAATTTGAAGGAGGCCTTAAATCTTCAATATTCTCGGCTAAATTAAGCGACTTAGATGATAAAAATCTAGTAATCTTAGGACAAACCTATGTATTTGTTGATACAAAGATTGATACTACAAACAATGAAGTAAAATTAGTCTTGTTAGGTGGTGCAGTTTATGATGTTTTGGAAGAAGGAGAAAAGAAATCCTACACAATAAAAGGAAAAATCTATGATGTACAAGTTGTTTTGATTACAGACCAAGACCCTGAAACAGTTGTTTTCAGAGTAAATGGTGAACAAACATCAGAATTAGATGATGGTGAAGTTGAAATCTTAAGCGATGGAATACTTTTAGGTGTTTCTGAAGTAGTTTCAAATGAGGCTGGAGAAGCTGGTGGTGGAGATATTGTAGAGTTCTATATAGGGGCTAATAAGCTTGAACTCGAAGACAAGGAGTATACGGATAGTAATTTTGAAAGCGGGGTAAAAATAGACAACGAACCTATAGAAGATGCATTGGTAAGGATTGATGCTGAAAAAAATCTTGAAGATCAGTTAAGTATTAAAAGTATTAGATATCGATTAATAGCCGATTCAAAGCCTGGTTTAGATAATATCTATGTTCCCCCGGGGCACAGTGTAAGGGAGTTCTTAGATGAGCCTCAAGGAATGCTAGGTCAAAATTGGGACATTGTTTATAGTGGTTTAGAAACAGTAGGACAAACAACAATTACTTTTGTTCCTTCGGGAGATGGAGAAGCTTATAACCTAGAATTTTTTGATTCAGAAGGTAATAGAAGAATAATCGAACCATTTATCATTAATAGGGATAAAAAATTATTTTTCGGTGATGAGATCTTAAATAAAGATCATATTTCCATGCTAGGTGGGGGAATGTTGTATTTTAACCCCTCTTTAAATGGCAATGTTTCTGTATTAAATATTAGTTTGGTTACAAAAAATGATAAGTTCAATGAAAATGGGCCTTTAAACAAAGGAGGAGATGAGGTTTTAATCTTTAGTATTATGGCCGTAAACTCGTCTTATTTCTCTGATGGAGCTGGTCTAAGTAACATAGAGAGTTTCAATTACAATATCAGTATAGATTCAAGATGGGTTTTCTTGTTAAATGATGGTTCTATATTTGATGAACAGAAATTTGATAAATCCTCGTCTACAATGCCTCTAGAAGTAACTGACGATTTCGAATGGAATATGAACCATCTAGCAATGACCGACTATGGTATGATGGTGAATATTAGTGAATCACTGCAAGATACTATTGGTGGAGAGCATTTGAAGATTAGCTATCCCTCTAAACAAGTAACTGCAACTGCTTACTTAAATTTTAATGCTCTTTCCGAGATAAGTTGTAAAGACACTGATCCAGAAAATGATATTTACGTTAAAGGCTATGTTTACGGGAGAAGTGTAGACAATACATTTAACGTTTCAGATACTTGTTATGGGTTTAAATCTAAATATGTTCTAGAGAACATCTGTAATTCAAATAATAAACCAAAATCACTTACCAAGAAATTATGTGCAAATGGTTGTTCAAATGGTGCTTGTATTTCTGCACCACCAGTAGTAGAGCCTACATGCACAATGTCTGTAAATCCTACAACAATCTCTAGAGGCAAAAATACAAATCTAAGATGGAATACTACTAATGCAACACAATTCTCTATTAATAGACAAGGGATGTTATTAAATGGAAGCATATTAAAAACAGGAATAAATCAAACAACAACTTATTCTGGTAAGGTAAGAGGTCCAGGTGGCTCAAATACTTGTCAAACAAAAGTTACAGTAACACAACCACCAATAGTAGAACCTACATGCACAGACACTGATCCACAAAATAACGTTTACATTAAAGGTGAACTCAAAGCAAAAGGAATAGGTTACGCTTATCAACTTGCGGATGTATGTTCTGGGAGTAAGAATGTTAAAGAGAGATATTGTGGTGTAGATAAGAAACCAAGAGACTTAATTAAAACCTGTCCAAACAACAAAAAATGTATTACAACAAAAGGCATCTGTCAAAAATAATTTTTGATTGATTAACCTTTTAAATACTATTTCTTGCTAAATCTTATGAAGTTTATGAAATTAAGAAAATTGTTGCCTATTATAGGTATTTTAATATTTATCTTAATACTTAGAAAACTAGACTGGCAGCAAATAACACACTCTTTTGAGAATATCCAGCTAATTTATATTCTTTTATCAATCTTAATAGCACCAATATTAATTTGTTTCCAAACATTAAAATGGGCTTTAATACTAAAAAAACAGGATATTAATCTTCCATTTTGGGATCTAATAAAAATACAAGTTATAAGCGCTTTTTATGGCGTTATCACTCCTGGAAGATTTGGTTATTTCATAAAAGTAATTTATTTAAAAGAAAAAGCAAAAATCTCAATAGCTAAATCATTAACCTCAATAATAGTTGACAGATTAATAGACTTTATGGTTGTTTTTATTCTAGGCGCAATAGGTTCAATTGTCGTTATAAACTATTATGCAAATATAACCTCCCATATTATTATAGCCGTTATAACCTTGTTCACAATTGAAATTATATTTGCAAGCAAGAAAGTTCAGCATTTTTTTATTAAGTTCATAATCAGGTTCATAGTCCCTTCAAAATTCAAAGATCAAGCAAAAGGATTCTTTGGAGAGTATTTAGAGCATTCCTTAAATCCATTTAAGCAATATTCAAACCTATTGTTAACCTTGTTTGTTTGGGTTTTAATATACACTCAACTATATCTAGTTGCATTATCTTTTAATATAAGGGAAATAAATTATTTATATTTCCTAATCCTCCCACCAATAGCAACAATGGTTAGCTTAATCCCAATAACAATCTCGGGCTTAGGAACAAGAGAAGCAACTTTAATGGGCCTATTTTCATTGTTCAGAATTCCAGCCACTAAAATATTTTTAATGTCTTTGTTAAATACGCTTGTAGGCACGATAATTGGATTAGTAGGTGGATTTTTTGCATTAAAAGAAGAAAAGCTTATAGAGGAAGTCAAAGAAGAAGCTAAAAAATGACATACACAACATCCAAAGAAGTAGATAAAATTGTAGGGAAGCATTTAGAAGTAATCAACAAAATAATTTTAGAAAATTGCAGCCCCAAAACAATAATCTTATTTGGAAGTTACGGTAAAGGTGAAGGCACAATTTTCAACAACAAGCCATTTAATGATTATGATATCTATATAGTAGAAGATAAAAAGAGAAATGATGAATTTTACGAAGAGTTAGGAAAGAAAGCCTCAAAAGAAATTGGTTTTGGTGGTGAAGAGTTTATTGAAACTTTAAACGAATCCTATGACAGAAATAAATTCTTCCATGTTGACATCAGGGGATTACAATACAAAAAACTAAATAAATTAAAGAAAGGCCAAAGAACATTTGAAATAAAATATGCCTCTAAGATTCTATACGGAGAAGATGTCAGGTCTAAAATAAATGTTGAAGAGTCAGATATTTCATTATCAGAAGCCTGGAGGCATGCTTTCAACAAATCATGTTTATTACTGTTATCAATGAACAAAGAAAGGCTCAATAACAACTTCAAGAATGATGAAAGATTAATAATAGCTTACTATTCTATAAAAACATTTTTAGCCTGTTGCGATATCTTATTAATACTAAGGAATAGGTTTAAGCCGACTTATCAGGAGAGAAATAAATTGTTTAAAGAGCTTTATTCAAGCGAATTCCCGGAATTAGTTAAAAAAATAGATTTTGCAACAAAATTAAAATTAAATTTCCAAATAAGCAAAATAAAAGATGTAGTTAAATTCTGGAAAGAAGCAAGAGATACATTGTATTTTGCAGTTTATCTCTTAGCTAAAACATTAGGCATCGAAGAAAAAGACAAGATTAAGCTAATGCAGGGAATTTACAAAAAACTTCCATTTGCTTATTTTGACCCTTATCTTCCTTCACACAAGCTTTATCCAGCGCAATATCTGTTGAATTTTAAATATTTTCTAAGAACAAAACACTTCAAAACCCTAACAACCTGGCGTGATCCAGGCATTAGAATATTTTTTCCAGCATTTTTATTGTTATATGCGATAGAATCCGAAGAAGAATTTAAAGCGTTATCCATTGAAATTCGTAATTACCTATCTAAATTAGCTAAAATAAATGGATCTACTTTTGAAGATTATAGAAAAGCAGCATTATATTCCTACGGGAAGTATTACACACAAAAATTGATTTAATTGTAGTCCCTAAATAGAAATATTTATAAGCTTGTAGTCCCTAAAAATTGCATGTATTTAGAAAAAAAGAAAATAAACGGGAAAATCTATAATTACCTAAAATTGTCTGTTCGGCACGGTAATAAGGTTAGAACCAAAACTGTTGTATATTTGGGTAAAGGTAACATACCCAAAGAAAATTTAAAAAGTTTAATCACAAAAAACAAAATGAAAGAAAAGAAGATAAAAGAGATAACTCTAAAAGATCTTATGTCTGAAGAGCACAAAATTGTAGAAAGCTTTCTGTCTGAATCAGAAATATCTAAACTTGAACAGATTAAAAGCACTTTTAAAAAAAAGATTAATATGTTAGACCAACAAACAAAGCATGACATGTTTAATGATTTCTTGGTCGTCTACACATATAACACCAACGCTATAGAAGGGAATACGTTAACTTTAAGGGAAACTGATCTGTTACTAAACAAAGGAATAACTCCTGAAGGAAAAACACTAAGAGAGATTAATGATCACTTAAACGCAAAAAAAGTATTTAATCTTATCTTAAACTCTAACTTAGAAATGAATCACCAAAATATCATAAAGATACACTCGTTACTAATGGAGAATATCGACCAACGGGTTGGAGCCTATAGGTCTTTTAATGTTAGAGTTATCGGGGCTAGATTTGAATCTTCACCTGTAGAGTTTGTAAAAACAGATATGGGAATATTGTTGAAATGGTTTGAAAAAAATCAGAACAGGTTGCATCCATTAATATTAGCTTCAATTTTTCATCATAAATTTGAAAAAATCCATCCATTTTGTGATGGTAACGGAAGAACCGGAAGAGCTTTGTTGAATCTTATTTTACTAAAGAATAACCTGCCGCCTTTAGTTATACCTGACGCACAAAGAAAGCAGTATTATGAATCCCTATCTTCTGCAGATAATACTGATTTAACAAAGATACAAATACACCATAAAAAAATCGTAAACTTCTGCTATCTGTCTATTCTGAAGACTTTTAATACCCTATTCAATAGGTGGGGTTGATTGTAGTCCCTAAATAGATTTCTATCAAAACTACGTAGTCCCTAAAATTTGCAGATACAATAAAGCTTTAAAACCCATCAATTTTAAGTTTATCCTATGATATGTATATTTATAGATGCTCTAAAACCAGAATACCTAGAAAAAACAGTTTTTCTAAAGGAATTAGCAGGAAATAATCTCTCAGGTAACCTAGAGGTAACATTTGGTTTTACTTCAATTATACCTTCTTTTTTAACAGGCTGCTATCCAGACACACACAGAAAAATTGATTTATTTGATTTAGACAACGAAGCTAAAAATAAATCTAAATCTAAATTTTTAGTAAACTTAAAGCTGTTCATGAAAAACAAAAGATTCTTCTTTACACCATTGAACTCAGAATATTACAACAACTTTAAAGTTTCGCAGGAAAAAGCATGGCCCCAAAAGGATTCTTTATCAGTCAAAACAATTTTTGATATCTTAGAAGAAAACAACAAAAAATTCATCTCAATTGACTGGCCGAATATTTTTATAAATAGAAAGCCAAAGTTATTCTTAAAAAATGACTGCAAAACTGTTTTAGGTTTAACTAAAAAATTAATAAAAAAGCACAAGCCGGATTTTGTATTTGTCCATTTTTTAGACTTAGAAGTTGCGCATAAAACAGGAACATTAAGCGAAGAAGTAAACCAAAAATTAAATGAAGTTGATAATGCTGTAAAAGAATTATCTGCTTTAGACAACGATATAGTTATATTCTCAGACCATAGTATGGATGAGGTAAGAGAATCTTTTAACCTAAAAGAAGAATTAGACAAATTAAACTTGAAATTCGGAGAAGATTTAATATATTTCTTAGGCTCAACATTTGTAAGATTCTGGTTTAAGTCTCCAGAAGCGAAAAAATCTGTAGAAATTTTATTAAGAAGCTTAAATGAAGGGAGAATAATTAATTTTAAAGAATATAATCTCCCAAAAACATGCGATTTAATATTCCTAGCAAATTATGGTATTATCTTTAAGCCAAACTTTTTTAATACAAACTATAAAGCAATGCACGGCTGGGATCCAAAAATACAAAAAACTGTTTATATAATTAAAAACTCTAACGGAAAAAAAGACGCACACATAGTGGATTTATTGCCTACAATTTTAGATATTTTAAAGATAAAAAAGCCCAAGATTGATGGAAAATCATTGTTATAGAGGCATTAATCTCTACTTCTAATCCACAAAACATTTAAATCAAATTTTAAGGTTTTAATAAAATGAAGATTTTAGTAACTGGTGGAGCTGGCTTTATTGGCAGTTATACTTGTAAAGCCCTATTAGAAAGAGGAGACGATGTTGTTTGTATAGATAATCTAAATGATTACTACAACCCAAAACTGAAAGAGCATAGATTAAGGCAGTTTGAAAATAATAAAAACTTCAAATTCTATAAAGAGGATTTAGCAAATGTCGAAAAATTAAAAGAAATAATAGAATTAGAAAAGCCTGAGAAGATTATCCATTTGGCAGCAAGAGCAGGTGTAAGAGAGTCTGTAAAATATCCATTATTATACGCAGAAGCAAATATTAAAGCACTAGTTGCTCTACTTGAATTATCAAAGAATATTAAAAATTTTGTTTTTGCTTCTACATCAGCTATTTACGGGGATTCAAAAGAAATTCCATTTAAAGAGTCTCAACAAATCGGAGCTACACAATCATTCTATGCAGCTTCAAAATTAGCAGGTGAAAATATCTGCCATTATTACTCAGAGGTCTTCAACATTCCAATAACATGTTTAAGATTTTTTACAGTTTATGGCCCATCAACTAGGCCCGATATGGCTTTATTCAAATTCACACATAGAATTTTTCACGGAAAAGAAATCGATGCTTACGGTTTTGGTAAATTAAAAAGAGACTTCACTTATGTGACTGATGTTGTTGCAGGAATACTTTTAGCTTTAGACAAAAACTTGAAATTTGAAATAATTAATCTAGGCAATGAAAATCCTCATGAAGTTAATTATCTAATCTCTTTAATAGAAAAAAACTTAGGTAAAAAAGCAATAATAAATTATGTTCCAAAGCCACCAGGTGACGTAGATATAACCTACGCAGACACCTCAAAAGCAAGAAATTTATTAGGTTATAACCCAAAAGTCAAGATAGAAGAAGGCGTTAAAAATTTCGTTGAGTGGTATGTAGCTGAAGGCTCTAAATTCTTCCCAGCAGATTCAATACAAAAATAGTAAACTCTATAAATATATAATCTTATAGGCTTCTATGAAATCTATACTTATCTCAGAAGAAACTCATAAAAAGTTAATTAATCTAAAACTAAATGAAAATGAATTCCTAGAGGCAAGCAGGTTGTTCAGGAAGAGAATGGATGAAAAAGGCCTTTCTTTGAAAGATCTGCTTAAGGCAGCAAGAAAAGTGAGAAAAGAAAATTCAAATGAACACAACTGAAATAAGAAGGGTTATAGACACAAATATCTTATTTATGGAAAATAGCTAAATCCTAAAATTGTTCTCAAAGGATTCTATCCAGAAATAGTTTGATTTTGTTTTGTGTATTCATAAACAATCAATAAAGGTGCACCGCCTTTTTCACATCCAGGTTCCTGGCAATACGCCTTTACAGGCCCCAATAGGTTAGAATATCTCTGCCCGATAGTATAGGCCCATTGTGGCGTAAACCCCGGCTCATAAACACTAACTACAACATACTTCGGATTAATTACTTTTAATTTATCAATAAATATTGTCTCATTCTCTCTGCATTTATTGTCTTCACAAAAAGGAAAAGTATCACGTTCAGAATAATACATGTTTTGGTATTTAGAAGCGCTTACAACACTGTCTTTTGAATCACTCCTCTCTTTTATCCATTCTCCAGCATATTTGGTTAAATCAAATGTATTTGCCCTTGCTTTTATTAAATCATCAGCAGTTTTTAATTGGGTATTTGCACCGTAAGTAAGAATCAATAAAATTATGGCATATGCAACAAATTTTGAATACTTGAAATTAACATATTTTTCAAACAATTCTTTTGCCTTTATTAACAAAAATCCAATAATCAGAAAAGCAATTGGAAATGATGGTATGAAATATCTATCTTCTAACCCTCTGTTAAATGTTAAGCCAAAGAACAGCCAAGGCATCAATACCCATAATAAAACAAATATTTTTTTAAGTATTTCTTTATCACCTTTCCATATAAAATCATAACCCAACACAATATCTATCCCATAAGCAACTAACCCAATCAATAATAATGTAAAAAATAATCCTTGAAAGCTATTAAGGATAATTGCAGTATTTTCAATAAATCCTTTTAATCCCCCGCCTTCAAACCTTCCTGTTCCAACACCGCTATATGTTTTAATTGGGTTTTCAAAGCTTAATAAATAGAGAAAAAAAGGGCTCATTGCAATTAAAATTAATAATAAAGTAATATAAACCTTCTTGTTCAAAAATAATCTGAACTTATCTTTTAAAAATAAATAAACAACAAAAGGAACTATCATCATTATCATTTGTGATCTTGTAAACCAGCTTAATCCAAAAAATAATCCTGCTAATGCACACATTTTCCAATTATCATCCTTAACAAATCCTTTAATGAAAAAATAAGCCGCAGCCAGATAGAAAGTTGTAGCTACTATCTCTGTTAAAAATCTTGCTGTATAAAACAGATGCACCCAGGAAATACCTAAAATTAAACTACCTATTATCCCAGCTTCCTTATTAAACAATTCTTTTCCAATTAAATAAGTCAGCCAAACCCCAATAATACTAAATAATAAAACTGAAAAATGCAGCGCAGTATCATTGCCACCAAAAAATAATATTCCCCCCCAAAACAAGGAAGTGAAAAAAGGCCTTCTCGGATTAAATGTATATTGCGACAAGCTTTCCCTTAATTCTGAATTCGCAATTACCTTCGCTCCTGTTGTGTAATCTGCCTCATCCCACCACTGAGCCACATTAACATTATAATAGTTAAATCTCAAAACTAAAGATAACAATAAAACTAAAACAAATACAACGTTTCTCCAGTCACTGAAATATCTCTTTAAAACTCCAATTATATCTCTTTTTCTTTCTTCTATTTCAGGCATTTTATTCATCAGTCTTAAGCCCTTTTTATTGTTTATGGTTAATGTATTCAGTAGTAGCACAATCTTTAAATATAAGCTTTACAACAGTTGTAAATAGAGATGAGCTAATATGTCAGAAACTGAAAACAGCAAAGCACCAAAATATTTTCTTTACATTTTTGCAATCTTGATAATTTTGGGTTTGGTTTATATGGTTTACTCAGCCTTAGCTGGTGGTTCAGGAAGTTATGATAGTTTTGCAAAATGTTTAACTGATAATGAAGTTAAATTCTATGGTGCTTATTGGTGCCCTCATTGCACAAACCAAAAGGAAATGTTCGGCAAAAGCTTCAAATATATCAATTCAGTAGAATGCTCGTTGCCTAATAATGCAGGCCAAACAAAAGAATGCACTGATGCAGGTATCAAAGGCTATCCAACATGGGAATTTAAAGACAAACAAAGAATGTCTGGAGAATTGTCATTTGAGCAGTTAAGCCAGTTAAGTGGATGTAAACTTTAGTAAAATGGACACCTTATTAAAAAAAGCAATAATAATATCGATTGTATTGGGTATTATATCTGGTGCAGTTACAACAATTATAATTCAAAAAATAAACAACAATGAAAACAATCTAATAAAAGAATTCTATTTAGTAGAAAATGCAGTTCATGTAAGCCCTCATTCAATAAGAAAATCAATGGACAAGGGAGAAAATAATTTTATTTTAGTTGATCTAAGAAGCCAGGAAGAATATGAAAAAGAACATATAATTGGTGCAGTTAATATCCCTGCTTACAAAGACCCAGATACATCTGCTTATGGTGACGTTGATAGGATTGTTAATTCTTTTAAGGGTTTAAAAAATAAAAATATAATTGTTTATTGTTACAGCATTCCATGTATGACTGGAAGAAAGATTGGAAAGTTATTAGTAGAGAATGATATTTACGTAAAGCATCTTGGGGTTGGATGGAATGAATGGAGATACGATTGGAATTCATGGAATCACGAGCACGAATGGAATATTACAAATGTTAAAGATTACATTGCGGTTGGAAAAGAACCAGGAACTCCGAAATTAAATTTAACTTCTAAAGCATGTCCTATAGAAGGAGAGCTAGGCTGCTAAGCATTTCAATTTAAATATTTTTAATATCTTGCCATTAACGTTGTTTGTATAAGTTAAATCTAAATCTTTAAAATTACCATTTAACAAATTTTTTAGTTGGGGTCTTAACCTTTCTAAATATCTTGAATCCACAACTAAGAAATCAACTTTATTTTTACAGCCATACTCTATTGTATCTTCATAATCTGCATAAGGCAAATAAACAAATCTTCCACCAGAATAAAAGCTTACCCATGGCCTTCTTTCCATTATTGTTTTCCCTTCAAAAATATAGTCCTTACCGGATACAGATTGTGCTTTAACTAAGATATTTTGGTTAGTTTTGTTCTGTTGATCAACCAGCCCCCCCGTTTCAGCGTTTATCTTTAGCCATTCTCCAGCGATCTTATGTTCTATTGGTTGATCGTTCTTCTCATAATTCTTGTCCACAACCTGATTTACAAACAAAACTGCTACAATCATCAAAACAGCCAGTAATATTGTTATAAACCTATAATTAAGCTTCTTATTCAAATTATCTAATCTTGTTATCCCTCTGCTTACCCCGATTAATAAGATAGGAACCAAAATTAATAGCCATCTGCTTTCATTTCCAAACACAGGTGATATTAAAAGAGGATACAATAAAAATATTAGTAAATAAGCTTCTAAACTTCTGTCTTTCTTTTCCAATAACCCATAGATTAATATCAATAAGAATATAATTGGGAATATAGAAGTAAAGAAATTAAACACTAAACTAACAAAATTTGAAAAATACCTTTTAGCAAATCCGTTTATATCCTGTAATACATAGGTGCTTGTGCTTGTATCTCCTGTAAAATTATAAGGATTTAATCTTATTCTTGTTTTTTCATCATTTAAAGAAAATAAATTCTTCTCATACTCATCTGTAAATACCTTATATTCTCGTTGTAAGTAAGTAAATCCACCTTTTGTTGTTATCTGCCATTTATTAGTATTTTCATGAATAAAATAAAGCCAAGGCATAGACACAAGTAAAAATACGATTAACATCAAAACTAATTTTAAAATTCCTTTGAATTCATATTTTCTGTAAACTAATAAATAGTAAAGAACAAAAACAAACGGAATTAAAAAGCCTTCAGGCCTTGTTAAATAAGAAAATGAAAATAATATACCTGTTAGAACATACATCCATAATTTTTCTTTTTTTAAGCTCAACCATCCAAGATACAATCCAGTTATTAAAAGGAATAAATATAAGCTGTCGTTATACGTCAAGGTTGAAATATAAACTAAGATACTATAAGAAGCAGTTAATATTCCTGCTATAACAGCCTCTTTCCTAGAATATATTCTTTTTGTAAACAAATAAACAGGAATTATTAATAATGCTCCAAATAATGCGCTTACAATCCTGGCGCTTAAAACTCCATCATTAAAAATTAAATTCACTAATCCTATAGCAATCGGCATTCCAGGTGTTAAATTTGTATTTAAATTATTCTCCAAATCCCTATACAATCCATCCTCTATTAAATTCTTACCTAAGGAAATATAATAAGCCCCATCTAATTCAACTACACTGTGCAAAGAAAAAAACATAAATCTGATTAAAAATGCAGCTACTACTATTAGTATTATCCATAAAACTTCTTTCTTTGTAATAATCATAAAATAATGAAATTAAATAAACTTTAAAGCTTTTCTAAAAATCAAAATCAAGAGAATCTTCTATTTCGTCAAGATCCCCTTCTAAACCTGCATCATCTGCCCCTAGATCATCTATCCCCTCTAGTTCAAGATCGCTGCTTGTTTCTTGCACATCAACACCCATGTCAGATGTTGTATCAGCTTTCTTAGTTACTTGGGTGCAACCTATTGCTAAAACAGAGACTAATAAAAAGATAAATAATATTTTTTTCATTCAGCATCACCCTCTTCATCAATTTTATTTTCCTTTAATTCTTGATGTATCTTAACTAATTCTGCATGTGCCTCTTTCAGTTCAGAATGTGCTTTTCTCAGTAATTCAGTAGCCCCAGCCATATTTCCATCCGTTGTTTTTTTGAGTTCCTCTTGATACTCTCTTGCTTTCTTAACATGCGCTTTGAACTCTTCAATCAAACTGCTTAATGCACTAATCTCTTTATTGTTCTTCTTTGCATTCTCTAATATTGTATCTAATCTCTTCTCTAGTTTCTCAGCTTTTTCTAGTATTCCACCAAATTTTATCATAGCCATCATCTTTTTTGACTTTTGATGCAGTTCTCTAATTTCTTTCAACAAAGACTTAATATCCGAATGTAATTTTCTTAATTCTTCTTTTGTAGTCTGTTCATTTACAGCACTAACCCTCATTTTCAATGCGTTAACACTATCAATTTGCTTGCTTACATCTAAGCCGGACTCTTTTATTGAATTAAGTTGTTTTTCAAGCATCTCAAGAACATTAACATAGTGGTTTCCTAAATTTCCTTTTAAATTCTTAAACTTTTCTTTACATTCAGTTGTTCCTTGAGTCTTGCATCTCTTTACAAAATCATCTGCGCTTCCTTTTATCTTCAACTTCTCATCTTTTATTGTTTTAATCCTGTCTTTTTGATCTTTCATCATCTCTTTTCTTCTTTCGCTCATCTCATTTTTCATTTCTATCCCTTGACAAGATCCAACCTTCTTCCATCCCTTAGGAACATCACAAGGTGTAGAAAACTCTTTACACTCTTTGTTCGCAGGGTTAATCGCAGGAGTTATAACCTGTATACACACTCTTTCATAATCCATACCTCTCTTTTCATTTTCCGCCAATACACCTGGAACTAAACTAATCAGCAACAAACCAACCAAAATCAAATTTAATGTTTTCATTTTATTCCCCCTTAATCTTTATATTTTTAAAGATTATTAACCTGTAGTAGCTATTGAACTATATAAACAAACTTTCATTAAGCTTTCTGAAAATACTTTACAAAGCTTTACAACACTTAAAAAAGCTTTAATTTTACTATTTTAACAAAAATAAATCAAAATTAAACCATTTTAGTCGAATATCTTTTAAATTATCCTTAGTTTATTAAACCAATATACCCATGCAGGTTCTAGTTTCAATCTTTTAATTTCTTCTCTTGTATACCATCCAATAGATTTAGCTTCTCTTTCATTCATCTTTAATTCTCCACTAACCTTGCAATCAAAAATATACCAAAAATGAACTGTAACGCCTTTGCTACACACGTTTTCCTCAACCTCACCATTAGCTGCTAATTTTAAACTTTCAACTGTTAAGCCTGTTTCTTCAGTCACTTCCCTTCTTATTGCTTTTTCCGTAGCTTCATCACCATCTATATGCCCAGCAGGACAACCAAAACCATAAGGTGGCACATTTCTGTCTATCAACAAATATTTATTGTCTTTCTTAATCAAAGCCCCAACAGAATAATGCATGACTTTTCCTTTTGTAGATTTGCCTAATTTTGGTCCTGACATAAAAATATTCTAATAAAATCATTTATATGGGTTACGGTTGATTTGAAACAGCATAAATTCTTCCACCACTATAAATACCTAAAAAAAATAAACTATCCACTGTTTCAGTTTCTTTGATACCGAATGCACACCTATACACTCTTTCGTTTAATCGTGCATGCACTAATTCTTCCGCACTAATTCTTCCGCCAACTGCTAAGATAACCGGGGAATCCCTAGACAGGTTTGTAATTCCACTTAAACGAGTTCCTGAATGGAAATAAACACCTTTTCCAAGATCTATAGCCCCTGGAAGACTATTTACAGGTTTAGTGCTAATCCCAAATAACCTAGTCAAACTTTCTTTTGCTTTACCATCAAGAACCGCCTGCGCTAGCCTGGTTAGACCCGAGCTTACTCTTTCATCCTTAATCCCAAATAAACTTAAAGCTTCGACGTTCATCATAGATTTTATCCCTTTGAACCGTTTTTAAAGCTTTTCCCTCTTTTTGGTAGTTAAAATTAAAGACAACTTTTTTAAACAAAGAACTATTAACTGAAATATGAAATATAAACTTTCAGCCTTCATAATAATAGTAATAATATTTTCTTCATTGGGTTTAGCCGCAGAAATATTTGGCAAATCTTATTCTCCTGAACTCGAGCTATTAAAAAACGTAGTAGTTGAAATAAATACACAACCTAATCAAATAATTGTTACAGATCCATCGTATTCATTTACAGTGAATCCTGGAAATTATGTAATAAAAGCAAGATATGAAAACGAAGAAGAATATTATTTAGAAGAAAATATCACAGTAAAGGAAGAAGGTAAATTTTCACATGATTTAATCCTATTTTACAATTTAGAAGATGAAGATTTAGATCTTCCGGAATTAGACGACTTAACTCTACAAAGAAAATCTAATTACACACTTTATATAATTTTTATAATTGCAGTAATAATTGGATTTTTCTCAAATAAGATGTTTAAAAGAAAATCAAAAACAGGCGAAGTTAATGAAACAATAAAAGAAAGTGAAGTTAAAGAAATTCAAGAAGAATTAAAAGATGATTTAAAACAAGTCTTGGAAATTTTAAAGGATAGTAATGGAAGAATCAACCAAAAAGACCTAAGAAAACAATTAAATTTATCAGAAGCCAAAGTAAGTTTAATGGTTTCGGAATTAGAATCATTAAATAAAGTAAAAAGAATAAAGAAAGGAAGGGCAAATATTATAGTTCTAAATTAATTAAAATTACCTGTAAATCTTGTCATGGTGCTCAAAATCCTCCAAGGTTACTGTTTTTGTATTTTCATCAACATAAAAAGTTAAAACAAAATGATCGTCTACATGAACTCTCTTAAGGTGCTGTAATGGTGCTCTCAAGTTTTTATAATGTTGTGGATTTTTTAATATCTCTTCAGATTTCTTCATTATTATCTCGTATTGCTTTCTATTCTTCTTGACTAATTTCTTAAGCTTTCTATCCAGCTCAGGCTTAATAAATAAAGAATACATGCATTATTCATACCTCTTTCTTAAATTCGCAACAGTGCCGACACGAATCGATTTCTGTTTATTTATTTTCAAAGCCTTTTCAACATATTCTGGCCTTAACTCCGGCTCTAAAATCTCTTCCCCATACCGTTCAGTAACAGTGTCTATAGCTGAACTTTTGTCTCTAAGACCATACCTAGCTTTTACAATATTCAAAATTCTATTCGTTCTTCCACATATATTAATTAAAGCCTTTACCATATTAACATAATATTAACAAGGTATTAATATATAAATATTTCTGTTAATCAATAAACTTATCTAACGTATTCAACGGTCTTCCTTCAATAAACATTTTTCTCCATACTTCAAAGGTTAATAAGCACCATAATTGCCTTGAATAAAATAGTTTACTTTTATTGTAGTTATTAAACATCTTTTCCACGTAATTATAGTTAAAAACACCGCCTCTTGCTATATTTTGTTTAGATAACACTTGCTTTACAACATCCATTAGCTCGCCTTCTAACCACCTGTTTATTGGAACAAAGAATCTCGATTTCTTTCTGTTTACAGTCTGTTCAGGCAGTCTTCCCTGCATTGCTTTTCTTAGTAAATATTTATCAACACCATTGTTTATTTTCAAGTTTACAGGAACAGAAGCCATAAGTTCACTAATCCTAAAATCTAAAAAAGGAACTCTTTCTTCAACAGCAAAGGCCATTGTGTTTTTATCAGCCTTCATCAGCATATCTTCAGCTAATATCTTATCCGTGTCTAAATACAAAACTTGGTTTAAAAAATCCCTGTCAGTTGTAAAATACTTGTTCTGTATCTCTTCAGCTAATTTAAAGCTGCTTGTTTTTAATACAGCATCATCACTATAAGCCTCATTCTTCTCAACATCATTGAATATGCTTACTAATTCCAAATACCTTTCAGCATCAGTATTAGAATTCAAAAACCTGTCAAACCTTTTGATTCCTTCTTCACCAAGCTCAGACGCATACTTAAAATATCTGTTCAAAAATTTATTAGGAATACTTCTTGCAATTTTTGGCATAATTCTCTTAACAAACTGCGGTATCTTATTCCCGTGTTGGTTATACAAATTCATAATCTTTACCTGTTCGTATCCTGCAAATTGCTCATCACCGCCATCACCAGTTAAAACCACAGTAACATTTGGCTTGGTTTCTCTTGCTAATAAATAAACAGGAATAGAAGTTGGATCTGCCATTGGCTCATCAGCGTGCCACACTATTTTTGGGATTATCCCTAATGTTTCAGGCTCAACTATTATCTCCTTATGGTCTGTCTTAAAATGATCAGCTAAAAACTTTGCTTCATTTAGTTCATTGTATTCTTCCTCAAAACCAAATCCAACAGAAAATGTTTTTACAGGCTCTTTGCTGAATTCAGTCATCAAGCTTAATATTGTCCCTGAGTCTACACCCCCGGAAATATAAGCCCCTAATGGAACATCACTCATTAATCTCATCCTCACAGAATCTTTCATTAGTTCATATAATTTCTCTTTTAACTCTAACTCTGTTAAAGTATTATCTGGCTTAACAGTTAAATTCCAGTATCTTTCAATTGCTAAATTCTTCTTGAAATCATAGGTTAAATAATAGCCTGGTGCCAATTTATATATCCCCTTAAACATTGTCTCTGATGTCGAATTGCATCTGAATGTTAAGAAATCATGCAAAGCCCTGTAATTGATTTCTCTTCTAATTCTTTTATTTTCTAATAAGGCTTTTATCTCAGAAGCAAAATACAGGACTTTATTTTGAAATGTAAAATACAACGGCTTAACACCCATCCTGTCTCTCGCTAATAAAATTCTTTTCTTTTTTGAATCATATAAAGCAATAGCAAACATTCCATTAAATAAAGCTAAACATTTATCTCCATAGGCTTCATAAGCGTGAACAATCACCTCTGTATCCGTATCAGATCTGAACCTATGCCCCTTTTTCTCTAAATCTTTCCTTATCTCCTTAAAATTATAAATTTCACCATTAAATATCACGCAAATATCCTTGTTTTCATTAAAAATCGGCTGCTTTCCCCTTCTTGATAAGTCAATAATGCTTAATCTCCTATGCCCCAAGCAAATATTCCTGTCTGTAAAATAGCCAAAATCATCAGGGCCTCTATGTTCTATCTTATCAGTCATTTTCATTAATAAAGGCTTATCCTCTAATCCAAAAAAACCAGTTATTCCACACATCTTGGCTTTTTAATGCTTTTTTCCTATTAAAAGCTTTATTAATCTATAATTGTGGTTTTGAAAAACAACCAATCATAAGGTGTTTAAAGACCCTAGTTGATCTTTTGTTTACTTATCTAAAAAGCGGTAAAACTGAGATAAAGACTTTTCTTGATCAAAAAGATTATTACTATAACAGCTATAAGAACAATTAGGGTCAAATAATTTTTTACACTACTTTTATCTTTTTTAAATAACAAACTTAAAAGCTTATATAAGGTTATAAAAGACAGAATATGAAAAGGTATAAGAAATGGTAACGATAGAAAGAACATT
>Ga0209541_10006773_pt1 | contig 19435 bp, 20 predicted proteins | sample RifCSPlowO2_01_FD_184027 | JGI IMG/M metagenome (GOLD analysis project Ga0209541, IMG submission 184027) | Groundwater microbial communities from Rifle, Colorado - Rifle CSP2_plank lowO2_0.1 (SPAdes) (version 2) | ecosystem: Environmental > Aquatic > Deep subsurface > Groundwater | place... | reverse complement strand
CAAGTCCGATTGTGTGTGCCTCATCGCGCAAGATTCTGTCGCAGAAAGAATGGAAAGTGTGAATCCAAAGATTGGTATAGCCGTAGGGCATAAGAATATCAACTCGTTCCTGCATCTCATACGCCGCTTTGTCGGTAAAAGTTAAAGCTAAGATACTCCCGGGATTATAATTTTTGTCAACAATGAGATGCTTTATTCGTTCTGTTATTACAGTAGTTTTGCCGGTTCCGGCTCCTGCTATGATTAAAAGAGGACCATTTCCGTGTCTTACAGCGTCGAGCTGATGTTTGTTTAAAATTCTTTCACCATCCATGTGGGTATTTTAGCACAGCACCGATCACAAAAAAATATCACCCTTTGGCAAAGAGCTCCGTTTTTAAAAAGTGACCGATCGACTTACTCAACAACTACTGTCCCGGTTTGAGCCGGATTTAGATGGTTATGGTATTTGTATGTGCCCGGTTTATCAAATACAAGCTGGACAGATGATCCATCCGGAAATTCGCCTAAATTAAGAGGTCGATATACCTGATGGGTTGGATGAACAGCAGAATTTACGGTTGCCGCTCTGCCGCTTTTGTTGAGCCAAATTACTCTTGTACCGGTTTTTATAGTTACGGTTTTAGGGTCAAATCCAGAACTTGTTAATGTAACATTAGCAACGTTTTCTTTAGTAGTTGCTCCCGTTGTGCTTTGAGCCGGAGCTCCTTGTTGATTGGTGACGCTTGATGGTTGGCTAGGTTTATTACCGACTTTTCCGGCAACAACCACAACCGCTCCAATTATTATTAAAACGGCTATTACAATTACCAATGTTTTATTATTCATTTAGTAGATCACCTCCTTTACTTGAGATTTTTGCTATTTCTTGAATTTTTTCTTCTTCTAAACTTCCCGCAGACTGTATTTTATTTCCAAGCTGTAGGAATCCGCTTGCAACATTTGAAAACTGCGATGAAGCGTTTGTTATATGTTTCCCCAAAACTCCAAGATTTTCCTGCACTTTATCATAATCAATCTGAAGGGCGCGAAGAAGTCTTAAAACCTGACGGGACCTCGCTTCTATTTTTTTGCCTTCGAAAGAAAGAAGAATTGTTTGAAGATGAGCGTAGAGAGTATTCGGGGAAACAACATAAACCCTCGATTTTCTAGCGTAGTCAATAATATCAGACATATTTATAAGCTCATAAAAAACAGACTCGCTTGGCACATACATTAAGGCAAAGTCCATAGTTCCTTCATCGGGAAGGATATATTTTTCAGAAATCGCATCTATATGTTTTTTAACATCTCTTATAAATTCTTTTTGGGCTTCCTCTTTTTGTTTTTCGTCTTTTGATTTTACCATTTTTTGAAAGTTTTCCATAGGAAATTTAGAATCGATAGGCAAAATTCCCGCATCTGTTTTGATAGCCGCATCAACACGTTCGCCGGATCTAAATTGATACTGAAGATGAAAACTATTTTTTGGAAACATTTGGGAGATTAAGTCTTTTAAAACTTGTTCTCCGATATTCCCACGAAGTTTCGGGCTTTTTAAAAAATCCTGAAGTTCCTGCATGTTTCTTCCGATCTCGCTCATTTGTCCTACCTCTTTTCCTACATCTCTTATTACAGCTGCTGCTTTATCTAGTCTTTCGTTTAATTGTTTTGAATTTTCCTGAAGTGTTTTTACCATATTGGAAGAACTTTTGGAGAGTGCGTCGTTTAAGGTTTTATTAGTGGATTCAAGGGAAGACTGCATAGTCTTAAGCCATTCCATTAGGGCTTCATTATCCTGCGGTTTTTTAAGTTCGGAAAACTTTTTATTTAAAAAATAAAAAATTATTGCAAAACCTACAACAACAGCGGCGATTATGGACAGTTCATTTGGCATAAACTCTATTTTACCACATTAATCAAAATATAATTCTGGATTAGCATTGATTCGTTTCCATTCCACGGGTTTGTAATTGTAAAAGGCGGCGGCGGCGATCATTGCGGCGTTGTCGGTGCATAAGCTTTTCGATGGGACGAAAAGTTTGATTGACGATTTATGATTTATGATTGACGATTTTAGTTCACTTCTCAATTTTTGATTTGCGGCTACACCTCCGCCTAAGAGAATTGATTTTACCTTAAATTTTTCTGCCGCTTTTAATGTTTTGCTCACGAGTACATCAATTATTGCTTGTTGAACCGAAGCGGATAGATCGGAGATTGTTTCATTGTTCAACCCACCTTCGCCAAGGCTTCGGCGGGCAGGTTGTTCGATTGCTTTAACTTCACGAAATACTGCGGCTTTAAGACCGGAAAAAGAAAAATCCCAGCCAGAGGCTGGTCCGCCTTTGGCGGAAAAGTCATTTGAATCAATCATTGGTCGTGGAAATCTAAAAACTTTTGGATTGCCAGCTTTTGCAGCTTTTTCTATCGAAGGGCCGCCCGGATAGGAAAGTCCTAAGAGTCTTCCTATTTTATCAAAGGCCTCTCCTGCCGCATCGTCCCTTGTTCCTCCAAGCCATTTTATGTTCCGGTGATTTTTGATCAAAACCAAATCAGTATGTCCTCCGGATACAACAAGAGCAATGGCAGGAAACTGAATACCGGCAGCAGAATTATGAATTATGAATTCTGAATTATGAATTTCGCCAACGAAGTTGGCGTATATGTGGCCGATAAGATGATTTACGGGAATAATCGGAACTTTCAGCATGTAAGAAAGAGTCTTGGTAGTCTCGACCCCGACCAAAAGAGATCCGATAAGCCCGGGTCCTATTGTTACCGCAATGGCATCAACGTTTACTGGATTTATGATTGACGACCTGCCTGCCGGCAAGGCAGGTTTATGATTTACGATTTTTCTTTCAAGACAACCCGACTCAATAAGCGCCTGCTCGATCACTGGGATTATATATTTGATTTGCTCACGGGCTGCAGTTTCAGGAACAATACCACCTGTTTTTTTATGAAGAGACAGAGAAGATACAATGACATTTGATAAAATTCTTACATTCTTATCGCCAAAAGATCCCTCTATAACAGCCGCTCCGGTTTCATCGCAGGAAGTTTCGACTCCTAAAATTCTCATGCACCATTTAAATATTATTTAAATTAACTTTATCTCCTTCTTTGAATTTATATTTTTGGGAAAATCCAGCATTTATTTCCAACACCATATTAGAAGGTTCTTTTGGCTTATAGATTAATAGGCTTCCATTTTCTGATTTTGGAGGCTCCACGTTTTTGTATATTGTTACAATCTTACCGTCTTGGATAAATATAATATCGATTGGAAACTCCATTTGCTTCATCCAAAAAGAATAATAATCTTTTTTTTCAAAGAGGAAAAGCATGCCCATATCTTTTGATAAATTTTTATATTTTGACAGTCCAATCTCTTTGTCTTTAGGGGCTCTTGCCACATAAAGCTTAAAGGCATAATTATTAATTTTGGCAGTGGGAGATTTTGTGTAATTTTGCCAAACACCTAGTGCAACAATAAAAATTGCGATTATCAAAACAGCGCCTAAAAATTTATTCATAAAATATTTTGTTTAGAAATAAGTTTTGCTAATTTAGTCGTTGATTTACTTTCAATTCTTTTTGTAACGATTTTTAATTTTCCCCCAACTAACTTTGTCTGTCTTTTTTTATGTAAAATGTTTGGATCATCTTGTGTTGCCGCAATAAAATCAGGATTTATTTGGGTTATAAGCTTATCATAATCTTTATCGGTTTTCATCTGGGGAAGTAAAACAACATAATCGATTACCTCAAGAGCAGCTAAAACCTTAGCTCTCTCATTCTGGTTGTTAATTGGTCGGTTTTTTCCTTTAAGTTTTTTAACAGACTCGTCGCCTTCTACAAGAACAAAAAGAATATTGCCAAGTTTTTTAGCACTTTCTAAAAACTTGATATGACCCAAATGAAGAATGTCAAAACAACCACCGGCCAAAACGATCTGCTTACCTTGTTGTTTTAGCTTCTCAGAAAGTCTTATCGATTCCTCAACTGTTAAAATATTTTTTTTCATGATCGTTTTGGAATACTACAAATTTCCAATAATACCAATCATCAAATCAACTAATTAACAAATGTTTGAATATTGGACATTGGTATTTATTGGTAGTATTGGTAATTATTATTCACTCTTTTGTTCCTCGAAGGTATATAGCCTGCCACGCACGAAAATCAGAATCAAATTTATCGGATATAATTGCCTTCCCATTTTTTGTTACTTGTCTCGTAAAGTAGACTTTTGCTCCCCAAGCTGCAAAATCTACTTGCTTTATTTGACCTTTTGGCAAAGTCGGATCATCCTGATAAACATCAGGCGGGGGAGGAACTTCATTTGTTACAACAGGCTTGCCGATAGTAACCTCTCTACCGTCTTTTGTGCCATATAGTTCAAATGTTAATCTTTGTACATTAGGATCAATATAGGTTTGAATAAGTATATAATTTCCCGTGTCGTTTTTAAACCTTAAATCAACGCTTGGTGCAAATACAGTAGCGTCAAGCCCAGGTGGAGAATCCTGTTCATAATACCCCACTCTATATGCATGCGCATGCCTTTCTGCAATAGGTAAGCCTGCATTTAAAAGAGCTCTGAAAAAAGTAGTTGAAACTTGGCATACGCCTCCTCCATCTCCTAAAACAGTTTTTCCATTTTGTATAACGTATGCCTGCTGATAACCTGTGAAAGCCGATACATCCCCCAGTGCTTTATTGAATGAGAATATTTCATTTGGGGCAATAAGGATCCCATTTAGTCTTGTTGAAGCTAGTGAAATATTATAAATTCTGTTGGTTATAGAATGTTGAAAAAGAGACGTTCCGCTTGCCAAAAGTTCCTTAATGCCTAAATTATTTGCCTTGTCTGTTGTAATTTTTGGTTTTAAAACTTTTACAGGTATTTGAATGACTATAGTTTCTGGTTTTGAGGAGTACATAACAGTTAAAAACTTTGAAGATACTTGACTTTTAAGCTCTTCTATGTCTGCCGTTTGTCCATCTTTAGATGGTTTAAAAACTGTTACTCTTCCGTTCTGGAAGTTAAACAGCGAATCAACAGGTTCCAAATGAAGTTTTCCCGTAATCGGAGAGAGAATTAAGATAAGCTTAGTATCGGAATAATGATAAGAAGAAGGAAGGTTTATGCCGTTTGCATATGCCTGAACTATTAAACTTATGTTTGTTAGAATATCTTTTGACCTCCCAAGGCTAAAAGCTTGCTTGGAAAGCAAAACCTCATTGTATCCAAAATCTATTTCTCTTGCCGCAACAGTTGCGACTCCAGCCTCACTTGTAAAAACAAATTTTGTGTCTTTAACCTTTTCATTTTTTTTGGCAAAGAATTCTTTTACTTGATTTTCAGTTTTTCCTCCAAAATCAACCCCATTTACTAAAACGCCTGGGTAAATAACATTTTTATGAAGACTTTGAAAAATTATAAGAGCAAAACCTACAAATAAAAATAAGCCTAAAATTGCGCCTGTTAAAAACCAAAATACAACTTTTCCAATTTTAGGTATTTTTTTAAGAAATTTAAATTTAAAAACTGGAGTTTTCATTGATATGGGATCTGTTTGGTATTATACTATATCTATGGATGAAAATACCGTTTTTCAAAGTCCCCAAGTTTCTAATCAAGCGATTCAAGCAAACCCGCCTTTTAAAAACCCCTCTCAGCCTCAGCCGCCTCAGCCTGGGGAGCCATCACCTATTTCTCCTCCTCAGCCTCCCTTGCCACCCCAGTCCCCTCAACATCCCGCAAGTATGGCCAAATCTCCTTTTTCTTTATCGGCAATAATTAAGATTGCCGTTGGCTTAATTGTTATATTATTTTTTGCATTTGTTGTTTTTGGGCTTATTATTCCAAGATTTCAAAAGAATTCCGCAGGCAAAGCGGAAATTACTTATTGGGGACTATGGGAAGATTCAAACATCATGCAGACTGCAATCTCGGATTTTAAAAAGCAACATCCAAACATTACAGTAAATTATGTAAAACAAGATATTAAGCAATATAGAGAAAAACTTACAGCAAGGATTCAAAACAATACGGGACCGGATGTTTTTTTATTTCATAATACCTGGCTTCCGGTATTCTTGAGTGTCCTTTTACCAATTCCAGATGATATTATTTCAAAGCAAGATTTCAACACCTCTTTTTATCCGGTTGCCCAAAAAGATTTAACAAAAAACGGAGCAATTTATGGTATACCGACTGGAGTAGATACGCTCTCTTTATATATTAATGCCCAAATTTTTCAAGCAGCGGGGGCAGAAGTGCCGGACAATTGGGATGATTTTATAAGAGTTGCGCGGTCGTTAACAGTAACCGATGAAAGCGGGAAGATAAAGACCGCAGGTGCTGCAATGGGAACTTTTGATAATATAAATCATGCTCCAGATATAATGTCTCTTTTATTTATGCAAAACGGGGTAGACATAAAAAATCTAGCGTCTACATCAAAGAGCGCCAGCGATGCATTAACTTTTTACACAACTTTTTCAACAGGAGATCAAAAAGTTTGGGATGATACACTTGATCAATCCATGCTCGCCTTCGCTAAAGGAAACCTCGGAATGTATTTTGGTTACTCCTGGGACTATTTTATAATAAAAGCCCTAAACCCAGACCTTTCTTTACAGATTCATCCGGTTCCCCACTTACCTCAAAGAAATATGACAATAGCAAGCTATTGGGCGAATGGTGTTTCCAAAAAAAGCAAGCGCCAAAAGGAAGCTTTGTTGTTTACCGCATTTTTAGCAAAAAAAGAAACACAAGAAAAATTATTTGCAGAAGAATCTAAAACGAGGTTATTTGGAGAGCCGTATGCAAGGATAGATCTTTTGGATAAACTAAAAGACAATACAATTGTGTATCCATTTGTCTTGCAAGGTAAAGATGCAAAGTCTTCATTTTTTGCAAGCGATACTTATGATAATGCCCTCAATTCACAAATGAATAAATATCTTGGAGATGCGGTCCGTTCTATCAATTCAAATAATTCCACATCAGCGGAGACAGCTGTTGCAACTCTTTCCCAAGGGGTTTCTCAGGTATTAAGACAATATGGGCAGTAGCGAAAAAAAAATTATAAAGACCCTTCTTTATAGCGATATTTTTGATTTTCCTCTTTTGGAAAAGGAGATATGGAACTATCTTATTTCTGAAGAAAGAGTTTCCGAAAAGTATTTCATTGGAAAAATAAGAACAATCAATTCTGTAGTTTTTCGAAAAAGTAGCTATCTTTTTACATCAGGAAGAGAAGATATTGTTCAAACAAGACTTAAAAGAATTAAACAAAGCATAGCTAAGTTAGGGATAGCCCGAAAAATTATAAGAAAACTTTTTGTCGTACCTACGATTCTTTTTGTCGGCATAAGCGGAAATCTTTCTATGCTAAATTCCGAAAAAAAAGATGACATAGATCTTTTTGTTATAGTCAGGAAAAATAGAATTTGGACAACAAGACTCCTACTCATAGGAGTACTAAAGTTAATGGGAAAGTATAGAGAAAGAGGGCAAAAAAATGTCTCAAACAAGTTCTGCTTGAATATGTTAATCGATGAAACAGGCCTTAAAGTGTCCTCAAACCTTCAAAATCTTTATACAGCTCATGAGGTGTCTCAACTTATGCCCATAAGACAGAGGGAAGGAATCTATAGCAAGTTTATAGCATCGAATCCTTGGATCGTTAAATTTTTGCCTAATATAGAAGATGAAATTAAGAAAAGAAAAATAGAAAACCACAGTAACAATTTATTTGAAAAAATACTTTCAGTATTCCTGAAAGCCCCGTTTATTGAGTTTTTGGCAAGAAAATTCCAGCTTTATTTAATAAACAAAAATACAACCTCCGAGACTATAAGCGATAATCTTCTTGCATTTCACCCACGAGATTATAAATCGGAAATTCTTTCAGAATATAATAAACGCCTTTTGGGATATGGAATCTCCTAAAAAATTTAAAACCGCAGTCTTGGGCGGAACATTTGCCCATCTTCATAAAGGACACAAAGAGTTTCTTCAGCGCGGTTTATCTATTTCGGAAAGATTAGTGATTGGAGTGACCTCTGACAAGTTCGCTAAAAAAATCAAAAATCAAAAATCAACCCTTCGGCTTCGCTCAGGGCGAGAATTCAAAGCTAGAATTCAAAATTCAGAATTGTTCGAAAGTTTTATAATCAGGAAAAAGAATGTCGAGGATTATCTAAATCAAAACGCAAAAGATAGATATGAGATTGTAAAAATTGACGATATGTTTGGGACTACCCTTGATGAAAATTTTAGAGCGGATGCTATTGTTGTCTCAGGAGAAACTTTAAATGGAGCTAAAATTATCAATATTAAGCGTAAAGAAAAGAGACTACCTCCTTTTGAAATTATTGTTCAGACTCCAGTTTTTGCAGAAGATAGGAAACTAATCTCATCATTTAGAATACGAAAAGGAGAAATAGATAGGGGGGGGAGACTTTTTATAAAACCACCATGGTATAAAGACACACTTTTTATTACAGAAGAACTTAGGCAGAAGCTGAAAAAGCCGCAAGGAGAATTGTTAAAGAGAATTAAAGTAGGAGATTTACAAAAAATGGTTGTTGCAGTAGGAGATGAAACTGTAAAATTTTTTAATAGCTTGGGATTTACTTCAGATATTTCTGTAGTAGATTTTAAAGTTGCACGAAAAAATGTTTATACCAGCTTTCGGGAATTAGGATTTTCAAAGACGCCAGAGTTTTTTAAAGTTCAAAACCCGCCGGGAACCTTGACTCCTGAATTATTCAGTATCTTTAAAAATTCGTTTAACAATAACACAAAACCAAGACTAATTTTTATAGAGGGAGAGGAAGATCTTTCGGTATTGCCAGCAGTTCTTGCAGCTCCCTTAGGATGGACAATTTATTACGGACAGCCCGGAACAGGCATTGTAAAAATACTAGTTGATGAGAAAAATAAGGCTAAAATCCATGAAATTGTAGCAAGTTTTAATACTAGAGGTTATTGACAAAGCAAGAATTTTCATATAATATTTCACCGTTGATATTTATATATCCCTCAGATTGACAAACCAACCCGAGGGATTTTATTTTAAGAAAATATGGACGATAAAAAAATATATCTAACCCGCGAGGGGCTTGAGGATCTTAAAAAAGAATACCAAGAGCTCGCGAAGATTAAAAGGCCCGATGTATTAACCAGAGTTTCCCAGGCAAGAGATTTAGGCGATCTTTCCGAAAATGCTGAGTATGTTGCAGCGCGGGAGGAACTTTCTTTTATAGATGGAAGGTTGGATGAACTTGAAGAACTTCTAAAACAAGCTATTGTTATAAATGGCGGAGGAAGACCTGGAAATACTGTAAAACTGGGATCAACCGTAACCCTTAACATAAAAAGGAAAAAAGAAATCTTTACAGTAGTAGGAGAATGGGAAGCAGATCCTAAAGAGCGGAAAATTTCCCATGAGTCTCCTTTGGGAAAAGCACTTATCGGTAAAAAAGTGGGAGATAAAGTCGAAATAGAAGCCCCGGCAGGAAAAGTTATCTACTCCATCGTCTCAGTTCACTAATAACTTTTTTATTTTGCATGGAAACTTTAGATCCGAACAATAATATGGTAGTTGAATCCGCTTTGAATATTTCCCCTGCAAATAAAGATGATTTTTTAGATCAAGTAATGGAGGTTGAAAGAAGTGCCTGGCCACCTGAACTTCAGGCATCGAAACCAAAATTTGAATCAAGATTCAATATTTTTCCGGAAGGGTTCTTTGTTGTAAGACTTGAGGGGAAAATAAAAGGAGTAACAACTTCTCAGATAACAGCTTATGATCGATTCTCGAATCGCACTTGGGACGAGACAACCGATAATGGAATGATCGAAAAAACCCATAACCCCCATGGAAATGCATTATATGTTGTTTCGGTGGGCGTGGATATTAATTCTCAAGGGATGGGTGTTGGGAGTAAGCTAGTTCAGTCACAAATAGAACTGGCAAAAGCGTGGGGATTAAAATATCTTTTTTTGGGAGCGCGAATTCCAGATTATGATGTGTATTGTAAACAAAATGGAGATGTCTCAGTCGAGGATTATTTAAAAATCAAAAACGAAAAAGGAGATACTCTAGATCCTGAAATAAGATTTTATCAAAGGCAAGGCCTAAGTCCTGCAAAAATTATTCCGAATTTTGAGCCAGATCCGCAGAGCCGAGACTTCGGAGTAGTAATGCTTTGGGAAAACCCGCAAAAATGACTTCTATAGTTTCATTTTTCCTCTTTGCTGTATAATAAATTTATGTTTTGGGCGGATATCAAAAGTTCTGAGTTGACAATTTATGTATGGATAAGATACAATAATTGTTGATATGAGCACAATCAACATTTCTTTACCAAATTCATTGTATAAAGATGCAAAGAATACCGTAAGCAAAATGCATTATGCATCTATGAGTGAGCTTATTAGAGATGCATTACGTAGGATTATTTATTCCGAAACCGCTTCGGAAGAATATTTTTCAAAGGATTTTGAAGATAAAGTTTTAAGAAGGGCGAAAGAACCCTATGATAGCGATATTGTTTTTGAAACAGAGGAAGATTTAAGAAATTATTTCTTAAATCTTAAATTACCCGCTAAAAGAAATAAAGCTTGATGATAAAGATACGAACCTCCGGAGATTTCGATAAAGAGAAAAACTACAGTTCGCTTCCTGACTATTGGCAGACATGATAAGGTTTACAAAAAAGGATAGTGCTATAATTTCTATATGTTTTGGGCAGATGTTGTTGCAAAAGAATTAAAAAAAAGAAAACTTTCTCTTGAATGGGTTGATGATATGAAAACTCCATCCGGAAGAGTCCATGTTGGTGCTCTTCGAGGAGTAGTTATTCATGATTTGGTTTTTAAAGCACTAAAAGATGCAGGAGTTAAAACAAAATACACTTATATTTTTGACAATCACGATCCAATGGATTCCCTGCCTGTTTATTTACCAAAGGAAAAATTTGAGAAGTATTTAGGCATGCCTCTTTATAAAATTCCATCTCCCGAGCTTGGTTTTGATAATTACGCGCAGTTTTACGCAGAGGAATTTATGAGCGTTTTCAATGCCATAGGCTGCCATCCGGAAATAATATGGGCAACAGATCTTTACTTAAGTAGAAAGATGAATTCCTTGATTAAAGTTTGTCTTGATAAGACAGATATAATAAGAAAAATTTATGAAGAAGTTTATAAAAAGAAAATCTCAAGTGATTGGTACCCCTTTCAAGCTTATTGTCCAAATTGCGGAAAAGTATCCACTACAAAAGTATATAAATGGGACGGAGAATTTGTTTACTTCAAATGCACAGTAAACGGATTGGGCTGGACAAAAGGCTGCGGATATGATGGAAAAGTAAGTCCTTTAAGTAATAAAAAAGGAATAAATGGAAAACTTCCGTGGAAAGTAGAATGGGCATGTAAATGGAAGGCAGTTGGGGTTACGGTTGAGGGAGCTGGGAAAGATCATATGAGCCGAGGGGGATCACACGATATAGCATCTCTTATTTGCAAAAGAGTTATAAACTATGAAGTGCCGTATCCTCTGCCCTATGAGTTTTTCTTAATCGAAGGAAAGAAAATGTCCTCCTCAAAAGGCTTAGGGTCATCGGCAAAAGAAATGCTTAAGATTTTACCCTCCGAGATTTTAAGATTTCTTATGGTTAAAACAAGGATTAATCAGGCAATAAATTTTGATCCAGCGGGAGATACAATTCCAAAACTATTCGATGATTATCAGCTTGCAGGACAAGAGTACTTTAAAAAAGGACAAAGAGATAAAGATTTGGCAAGAATATTTGAACTTTCACAAGTGGATAAAATAGAATCTTTGCCAAAGATTCGCTTTATGACTTTAGCTCAATGGGTACAAATGCCAAATCTTCAAAATAAAATAAGAGAAGAAGGACTTGAGGAATGGGCAAAATATGCCAGAATTTGGCTTGATAGATATGCCAGCGAATCGGTAAAATTCGAAATTCAGAAAAAGATTCCAAAAGAAGTCAAAATACTCAACAAAAAACAAAAAGCGTTTCTTAAAAAAGTAGCAGAAGAGTTAACTAAAGATTGGAACGCGGAAGAATTTCAGAAAAAACTTTATGACTGGGCAAAAGAATTAGATCTTTCTTCAGAGAAAGCATTCCAGGCTTTATATATACCGCTTATTGGAAAAGATCACGGTCCCAAAGCCGGCTGGCTGATTTTGGAATATAAAGAATTTGTCCAGAAAAGATTTCAGGATGTATCTTTCGTGCAGTCTTAAATGAAAAAGCTTCTTGTTGCCACAAAAAATCAAGGAAAGCTTAAGGAAATTTCTTATTTTCTCTCTGATTTGCCGGTTAAGATACTTTCATTATCGGATATAGGAATTGATTATGAGTTTGAAGAAAAAGGGAAAACGTACAAAGAAAATTCACAAAGCAAGGCAATCTTTTATGCAAAAAAATCCGGAATTGCGGCAATTGCGGATGACGGAGGGATAGAAATTACTGCGCTGCGAGGAGCGCCGGGAATAAAAAGCAGGCGCTGGGTGGGTGAGGATTCTACCGATGAAAAGATCTTAGATCATATGAGAAAAATTGCCGTGAAGCTCCCCGTAAATAAGAGAAAAGCATTTTTTAGAACTGTAATCTCATTTGCTCTGCCAACTGGTAAAGCTTGGAGTTCCTTAGGAGAAGTGGAGGGAATTATTGCCAGAAAACCTCATTACAAATTGCTCAAAGGCTATCCTTACCGTAGTTTTTTTTATCTACCGAAAATTAAAAAATATTATCATGAAAGCGATCTAACAGAAGGAGAACAAAAGTTGTATAATCATAGGTACAAAGCTATACAAAAACTCATTCCAATCATTAAACGAGAAATGAAAATTGAGAATTGAAAATTGAAAATTAATATGTTAGACATTAAATTCATTCGGGAAAATCCAAAAGAAGTTCAAGAAGGAGCGGAGGACAAAGGGATTAAGATTGATATAAATCAAATTCTAGATAGCGATAAAAAGTATCGAAAGCTTTCCGAACTCATACAGAAACTAAGAGAAGAAAGAAATAAAACAGCTGAGAAAAAAGATATAGAAAAAGGAAAGGAAATAAAAGAAAAACTCGATAAACAAAAACAGGAGTTAAGATTAGCAAAAGAAGCATTAGATGATCTTCTTCTTAAAATTCCAAATCTTCCCCTAAAAGATGTTCCGGTTGGGAACGAATCAAAAAATAAGATAATAAAAAAAGTAGGTACTCCAAAAAAATTTGATTTTAAACCCTGCGATCATTTAGAAATTGGAGAAACTTTAGATATTATAGATGTTAAAAGAGCAGTGAAAGTTTCGGGAACCCGTTTTGGTTTTCTTAAGAATGAGGCAGTACTTTTAGAATTTGCACTTGTTCAGTTTGTCTTAGAAAAACTTCTTAAGGAAAATTTTATTCCGGTTATTCCTCCGGTTCTTATCAAAAATGAAATAACCAAAGCTCTTGGATACTGGCAGGCAGGAGGAAACGAAAATTATTATTTTCTTAGAGATTATGAGTTAGAAGAGGATGGAAAAGCAAAATCCTTAAATCTTTATCTTGCAGGAACAGGTGAGCATGTGGCGGTTCCGATGCATAAGGATGAAGTTTTTAAAAGCAACGAACTACCTAAGAGATATATTGTTTTTTCATCTTGCTTTAGGAGAGAAGCGGGGAGTTATGGAAAAGACACAAGGGGAATATTTAGGGTTCACGAGTTTGATAAACTTGAGATGATATCTTTTGTTACGCCAGAGGATGATGAAAAAGAAAGAAAAAAACTTCTGCAATTTGCAGAAGAGCTGGTAAATCAACTTGGGTTATCCTACCAACTGGTAAGATTGGCAACTCGGGATATGTCTTTTCCAGCTGCAGAGACAATCGATATAGAAATTTGGGTTCCTTCCCAAAATAAATACAGAGAAACACACTCTATATCAACCACAACGGATTTTCAGGCGAGGCGTTTAAACATCAGATACCTGCCTGCCGGCAAGGCAGGTCAAGAGGGTAATGAAAAAAATTACGTCCATATACTAAATGGTACTGCTTTGGCAATTGGCAGAACAATTATTGCAATTTTGGAAAACTATCAACAAAAAGATGGTAGTGTAGAAATTCCAAAAGTATTGCAAAAATACCTGCCTGCCGGCAGGCAGGTCATCGAAAAAACCTCAATAAAACCCAAAAAATAGCATCGTGATTTTTGCTTTATTTGCAATCTAAATTTCCACTTTTGAAGCAAAGTAAATTTCTTGACAAATTAAAAAATATTATTCAACATTAAAATAATATTATATAAAACCCTACTTTACTAAAGTTTTGGAGGGCGAAGGGAGGTGACTCTGTAAATGGCAAAGAAAAGAAAGAAGAGAAAGTAAATTGGTAAGCAATTTGGAGCATTACCAATTGATCAGTTGGTAATCCCTCACCACTCGTGGTGAGGGATTTTTTTTGAAGCTGATTTATGATAAGATTAACTGTATGTTAAACCCCTTTGGTAAATTTTTCGATTCTAATGAGAAAGAGATAGAAAAACTTAAGCCAATTGTTTCGGAAATAAATTCCCTCGAGGAAAAAACTAAAAAGCTTAAAGACGAAACTTTCTCTAAAAAGACTTTAGAACTTAAAGAAAGAGTCTCAGGCGGCGAGCCTCTAGAGCTTATTCTTCCTGAGGCTTTTGCATTGGTTAGGGAAGCTGCAAGAAGAACAATAGGACAAAGACCTTTCGATGTTCAGCTAATGGCCGGAATAACACTTGCAGGTGGAAAAATCGCCGAGCAAAAAACAGGAGAAGGAAAAACCTTATCCGCTGTCCCTGCGCTTTATCTAAATAATTTAACCGGGAAAAATGTTCACCTGGTCACGGTTAATGACTATCTTGCAAGAAGAGACGCAGGGTGGATGGGTCCAATCTTTAAGCTCTTAGGACTATCTGTTTCATCAATAATCAATGAAGAGTCTTTTATTTACGACCCAGATTTTTCTCAAGGTAAGACTTGGGACTATAGACTTTCCCATTTAAGACCAATAGCCAGAAGGCAGGCGTATGAAGCAGATATTATTTATGGAATAAATTCAGAATTCGGCTTTGATTATTTAAGAGACAATATGGCCCAGGATTTACAAGAAGTTGTTCAAAAAGGGCATTTTTATGCAATTGTAGATGAGGTTGATTCCGTTCTTATTGATGAGGCAAGAACTCCTCATATTATTTCTGCGCCCGATGAGGCACCTGCTCAAAAATATTATGAGTATGCAAGAATTGTAGATAAATTAACCTCAGATCTTGATTACAAAATTGATGAAAAATTAAGAACAGCACATTTAACAGATCATGGAATAAGTAAAATAGAAAAACTTTATGGGATATCAAATATATATGAAAAAGACTTTGATACTGTCTATCATTTAGAGGCGGCACTTAAGGCAAGGACTTTATTCCAAAAAGAAAAAGACTACATCGTAAAAGAAAACCAGGTAATTTTGGTAGATGAGTTTACAGGAAGACTTATGATCGGAAGAAGGCTTTCCGAAGGACTTCATCAGGCACTAGAGGCAAAAGAGGGTGTTGCTGTCCAAAAAGAATCAAAAATTCTGGCAACTGTTTCTCTTCAAAACTACTTTAGAATGTATGAAAAACTCGCGGGGATGACAGGAACTGCAGTTACAGAGGCTGAGGAATTTCACAAGATTTATAAGCTTGATGTTGTAGTTATTCCTACAAATGAACCAATGATAAGAGAAAATCTTGCCGATTCTGTTTATAAAACAGGAAGGGCAAAAATAACCGCGGTTGCCAATGAAATAGAAGAAGCTTATAAGAAGGGACAGCCTGTTTTGGTTGGAACAACATCAATTGAGAAAAACGAAATAATCTCCCAACTTTTAAGAAGGCACGGAATAAAGCATGAGGTATTAAATGCAAAAAATCACGAAAGAGAGGCAGAGATTATTGCAAAAGCCGGAGTAAAGACAGCGGTAACTGTTGCAACAAACGTTGCGGGACGAGGAGTCGATATCATTCTAGGAGGGGATACTCCAAAGGGAGAAGATGGTAGAGAACTTCGTGATACAACTGAATGGAAAAAATGGGAAGAAAGACATAACGAAATAGTAAAACTTGGCGGACTTTACGTTATTGGAACAGAAAGACACGAATCGCGAAGAATTGATAATCAGCTTCGGGGAAGATCAGGTAGACAGGGAGATCCGGGAAAATCGCTTTTCTTTGTGGGTTTGGATGATGAAATAATGCGGCTTTTTGGAGGGGACACTATTGCGGGAATAATGACCCGATTTAATATGCCCGAAGACGTTCCGCTTCAACACGGGATTGTTTCAAAAGCAATAGAGCAGGCGCAGTCAAAAGTTGAACGGTTTAACTTTGATATTCGAAAGCATTTAGTTGAATATGATGATGTTTTAAATAAACAAAGAGAAATTATTTATAGTAGAAGAAAAAAAATCTTAGAGGCATCTTCTGACTCAAAAGAGACTTTCTTAAAAGACGAAATAATGGAAAAGATAGAAAATGCAATCTCTATGGCGGTAAATGTTAATGCTCAAGAATTTTTAGAAAATGTCCGCCTGCCGGCAGGGCAGGAAGAAAGCCCGCAAGAGCGAATAATTGAAGATTTTTCTACAATTATTCCTTTTGATGATACTTCAAGAAAACAGCTTGCAAATCAGCTAATGCAACTTAAGGAAGTTGAGGAGAAAACTGAATTTTTAGCAAATCTCGCAAAAGATGTTTATAAAAGTCGGCAGGAACAAATGGGTGAAGAGCTTACAAGACAGATTGAAAGATTTGTAATGCTTTCGGTAATAGACAATCTTTGGATAGATCACTTGGACGCTGTGGAAAATTTAAGACAGGGAATAGGGCTTAGAGGTTATGGTCAAAGAGATCCTTTGGTTGAATATAAAAATGAAGCATTTAAAATGTTTGAAAAGCTCATCGGTGCAATAGATGATGAGGTAGTTCACAGAATTTACAAGATACAAGTTCAGCATCCTTCGGCAAGCTCAGGACGAGGGCTCCTTTCTGTTCGCCAGCGTCAGCATGTTGTAACCCAAGCTGCAGGAGATACTTCTGTTTCGGAAGAACTAAGGACTCGCGAAACGAGTCAACGATCAACAGTTAACAATCAACAATCAACAGCGAATAACCAATCACAAATAACTGATAACAAGAAAAAGCTTGGTCGCAACGACCCTTGTCCTTGTGGTTCTGGTAAAAAATGGAAAAAATGCCACTGGCCCAATTAAATATTAATCTTTTTAGATCTTAATTCTTTTGCGATCAATTTTTCTTTTCCGCTTATATTCCTTCGCCATCCAGCAAAAGCCATTGCTCTTTTAAGTTTATGACTTATCGATTTGCTTCTTATTGTTCTCATATAGTTAATTATATAAAAATAATAAAGCTCTTATCAGTAAATTTCAAAATCGCGCTTGTTTTTGGTCATCAATTGTACTAAAATAAATATATATGCAGCAAAAGATCGCCAACTATACTGTTATTATCGAAAGACAAAAACGTCTTGGGACAGACAAGATATGCTATATGGCATACGTGCCAATACTGGGCATTGCTACTGATGCAGATACGATAGAAGAGGCCGAAAAAGAAATTAAATCACTCATAGAGTTTCATCTAGATTCTTTAGTTGGGGAGAAAGAAGATATTCCTCTTGAAACTGAAGAAGCATTTGTTACAAAATCCCAGGTAAACCTCCCAAAAGGAGCATCGTTTGCGCAGTAGATGAGTAAATTGCCTCAAATTACTCCGAAAAAATTGCTAAAGGTTTTCATAAAACAAGGTTTTGTGATCAAAAGACAGACAGGAAGTCACGTAAGGCTTATGCATTCAGATGGACGGAAAATTACTATAGCAATTCACAATAAGCCGATTGCCCCTGGAACATTCCAGTCTATTCTCAAGCAGGCTAATTTTACAAGAGATGAATTTTTGGAATTATCAAAATAAAAAATGCCACTGGCCGAATTAAAATTTTGTCAATTTTAAGAATTGATCAGCCGTAACAATCTTGACATTTTGATACGATTTCAACCTTAACAATTCTTTATCTCCCGTAACTATGTATTCGCAGTTTCCTTCAATAGCTGCTTCTAGAACTCTATTATCGTCATCATCTCTTAAAATATTAATTATTTCTTTTGGTTGTATTGTTCTAAAAATTTCTTCTATGTTTTTAATAGTTAATGTGAAATCTGTTTCTCTTTGGGGAAACTTTTTGTTTAATACTTCTTTGAGTTCTGCTAGAAGGACAGGAGAAATAATAGCTAGGAATTCTTCTTCTAGGACTGAATGCAAGATTTGTTCAGGTTTACCTCCAAAAACTATAGCGGAAACTAAAATATTTGTATCAAGAAGTACTTTAACGAGGTTTTCGTCCGTGTCGAAACTCATAAACGATATCATCTACCTGTTTTTCACTTGTAATACCCATTTTACGACCTGTTTCTTTACCCGCCTTAAAAATTTGATCCCATTCCTCAACTCTTCGCAAATAGACACGTAAAGCTTCTCTGATTAACTCAGAGCGGTTTTTATAATCTTTTTTTGCCCTTTCGTCAACCTTTTTAATCAATGCTTTCGGTAAGGCAATATTCAGAGTCTGTGTTTGCATATACAATAATAATACAACATATGTATATACGTGTCAATAACCATTTTGCCTTCTTTGTGGTGCCCTATTATGATAGCAGTTCCCTTCGACTTCGCTCAGGGCGGGCAAAAAATGTTTACCCTGAGTCAGCCGAGGGGCCACTAGTGGGGATTGATCCTAAAAGATATATTGACAAACCTCTCTTTTTCTGAAAATATAGAAGTATGGCAAAAACTGCAAAGCATAATTCAAGCATCGATCCAATATTCTTAGTAGCGTTTATTCTTGCACTTCTCGTTTTGAGTCTCGTTCTAATTCTAAAATTCAAATTTGGTTTTTATATCCCCATATAGTTTTCGTCTCCAGAATCTAGAATATCACTTCCTGCAACACTATTGTGCTAAAATAACATTTATGCAGGAGATTAAATACTCCCTGCCTTTTCTAATAACTCATTGTTTATTTACTTCAGATGAGGAATCAGCGTAGTTTTATAAAAATGATTAAACTCTTAGGGTTCGTCTTTACAACAGTATTTGTTATATTTATTATATTCAATCAATTCGCAAAAAATGAGTTAAATAAATTTCAGCTAATATCACCCATTTCGGATGCCATTTCTTTTATTGCAGCGCCTTTTAAAAATGATGCTTTAAAAAACATTGTTCAAAATTCTCTTGAAGGAACAAAGGGATCATACGGAATCTTTATTAAAAATTTAAAGACAGAAGAGTTCTATGGCCTAAATGAACATAAGGTTTATGAACCGG
>Ga0209541_10006772_pt1 | contig 19440 bp, 15 predicted proteins | sample RifCSPlowO2_01_FD_184027 | JGI IMG/M metagenome (GOLD analysis project Ga0209541, IMG submission 184027) | Groundwater microbial communities from Rifle, Colorado - Rifle CSP2_plank lowO2_0.1 (SPAdes) (version 2) | ecosystem: Environmental > Aquatic > Deep subsurface > Groundwater | place... | reverse complement strand
TAGTACTCTAGTGCCTGTGTCGGACTCGGTGGTAGAGCTGGCGTAGGTGGTGGTGAGGCCATAGTCTACTTTGGAGCTAGCTAACTCGTTGGTGGTCCAGGTGATTGAGCTGGAGATTGTGGAAGGGGTGGAGACTACAGAGGAGATGGTGGATGAGTTGGCGGTGAGAGTAAATGTGTGGGTGGAATAACCACCGGTGTAGGTGAAGGAGATTTGACCGGTGCCATCGGAGAGACAAATACTGTTGGTGCAAGTGGTGCCTCCGGCACCACTTATGGTGGAGGTAACTGCGTTGTCTAGTTTGATGGTGTAGTATTGATTGGAGGCGAGATCACCTATTGTATATATGGTTGTGGTTGCTATTGTAGAGGTGGCTATCCATTCCTTGTTCTTGGTGCCAGTGGTGAGCCAGGAGGACAATGTGACATCTAGATACTGGCGATAGTCGGCATTGTAGTAGGTGCCAATGGAGGGGGTGACGGTGAAGTCGGCGACCGCACCACTGCTGGTCGCAGTGGTGTAGCGAAATTGGCCATCGGCGTATATTCTGATGGGGGAAGATGTGGAGACGAGGTTGGTGCCTTGAGTATATGGAGGTTGATATTCATAAGCGCCGATGTCCGGGGTGCCGTAGATGGGACTACTATTAATATCAGTCGTCCTTCCATCAACAATTGCCCCAACATCAATCAATGTTGAAGTTGCTCGAAGAGAAAAATCTGTTCCAGGGATACTAAATAAGGGATTAACTGCTAAACAATTAGTACATGTCGGACTTGCGGGACTATTACGGACATTCCCAAAATTATTAATACTATTGAAAGTATAAACAGACCCGGCCAATAAATAATAACCATAATCCAAGTTATTAAATATTATATTTGTTACATATACAATCGTATCAGACGCCCCTCTAAAATAAGTTCCATTACCATTGCTATCTGAATCAAAAATGGTGCCATTGTTGACATATGTGGTAGAATTTTGACCAGCATATACAACATACTTTCCACTCGGAACTCCATTTACCTTAAAATTAGTTACAGTTAAAATTGACAAGCCTGTTGCACCATCATTGCGTAACACATTTCCATTCGCTGCTGAAAAATCAATAGATAGATTATTAAAAGTTGCTTGAACCCCGCCAGCACTCGCAGTCAAATATACAGCCATACAACTAGCACCAGCACAACCAGATATAGTCACATTGTTAGCAGTAAGATTGGCATTTGATACAATGTTAACATGTTGATTATTGTCAGTAAAAGTTGCTCCATTTATAACGGCCACGGTATTATCATGCATAGAAAATCCATCATCTACACAATTAGTACCCGTTATATTGTTATAGTTTACCGAAGCTGTACCAATATTTTGAAAAGCTTGATTGCCACTATAAGTAGATAAGATATCTTCATATACTACCCCCACTGCATTAGTAGTATAAACTCCACTATCAGTCGGTCGTGTAACTTCAAAATTTTTAACTAATACATAATTTTTTGCAGTATTTGATATACAACTAAATCTAGTATTTTCAGCATCTATTTTCGGACGATAATCTGTTTCCCCTTGATAAGTTATCTTACTATCTGCCGAAGACCCACCAGTTGGAACAATTAAAGATACGACAAAATCTCCTCCGCGATTTGAAAATATAATAATGTCTCCATCAGAATATGCCTGTGCGTTAAAAGTTGTCATACTCATACAAGCGACTGCTTCGGTTGTGGGGCCTATTGCCGCCGCTTTATTAGCAGCAGTACCATCAGCCCGTACATAATATGTCGCCGCACTCACCGTCGCCCCCGCAAAAAAACAAACACCTAAAACAAAAAAAGAAAATAAAAAGATCTCCCGACTAAGTCGGGAGATGACAATACCCAAACCAAAAAATTTTAATATTCCTTTAATCCCCCCCCCCTGAGATTTTTTTGTCCGGGAGATTCCGGTTTTCACCGGAATGACAAGTAATATTATTAGGCGAGTTCATACAAAGATTAGTTTAAGGGATCCTTCCTGCCTGCTGGCAGGCAGGCGTTCCACTCAGGATGACAAGTGGGCGACGGAATGACGACGGTCGACTGGATCCTGGCCTTCGCCAGGATGACAACGGACGACAGGATAACAGTTGACTACAAATTCTTGCTAATGACTTCAAAACACAACCTGTGCAACAAAACAAAATACTTCTTGGATATTTTTTTAAATAATTCATCCGCTAATCGCTGAATCCCTATATATCGCACTCCTTTTATTTTCCTTCAATATTTCTTCTAAGCTATTTATCGCGTTTTTCCAATCTTTTAATTTTAGTGTCAGTGTTTTATCCATAAAACTTTTTTACTAAAAACATTGTCCTTAAATTTATCAGATACTTTCTCAAAATTAACTATATCAATCTTGTAGGGGAAGGTGGAATCTTCAAAATTTTCCTTCAATATTCTTACCAATTTAGCATCTACTTCACCCATTACACCTAGATCTACATCTCCAAAATTTGTTTTGTTGACACTAGAGCCAAAAACAAAAAAACTAGCGCCTTTTTTGGAGTACACATTCTTGACCTGTTGTTTTATTTCTGATACATATTTCACTTTGAGCATGATACTATTTTATCACAAATTACTAATATTGCTCAACTAGAAGCTTCCAATTTTAGTCCGTGACAAAATGTCACGGACTAATTTTATAATCATATCATAAATTCTTGATATCGCACAACAATAACAGATCCTTTGTTTCACTCTAGATGACAGCAGTAATAATATTGTCATCCCGGCCCCGTTTTTCAACGGGGTAAACTCAGACGGGATCCTATTCTGGAATAAAAAACAAAGATCCCGGCTTTCGCCGGGATGACAGTTATAGCCCAAGTTTGGATTTCAAATCATCCACTTTATCTGTCTTCTCCCAACTAAATCCCTCGCGACCAAAATGACCATATGCAGAAGTCGCGCGATAGATTGGTTTCAAAAGATCTAAATGTTGGATAATTTTTCCAGGACGAAAATCAAAAACCTGTTTTATTGCTTCAATTAATTTATCATCACTAACTTTACCGGTGCCGAATGTATCCACGTGAATACTTGTCGGTTCAGCTTTGCCGATCACATAAGCGACCTGCACTTCACAGCGTTCGGCCAATCCAGCGGCAACAATATTTTTGGCAACATAGCGAGCCATGTAAGCACCGGAACGATCTACTTTGGATGGGTCTTTACCGGAAAAACAACCGCCACCATGACGACCCATACCACCGTAAGTATCCACGATAATTTTGCGACCGGTTAATCCCGTATCTCCTTGAGGACCTCCCACCACAAAACGGCCAGTCATATTTATATGAAATTGAGTTTCACCATCAATATATTGTGAACAAACAGGCTTGATAACTTGTTCTAAAATATCTTGACGCAATTGTTCAAGTGTCACTTCATCATTATGTTGCGCGGCAATCACCACATTACTTAAACGAGTGGGTTTGTTATCCACATATTCCACAGCCACTTGAGATTTTCCATCCGGGCGCAAATACTTCAATGTGCCATTCTTTCTAACTTCAGCCAAACGTTTGGCCAATTTATGTGATAAAACTATCGGCAACGGCATCAATTCCGGAGTCTCAGTACAAGCATATCCAAACATCAGGCCTTGATCCCCTGCTCCTTGTTCTTCCACAGATGTTTTATTGACACCTTGTGCGATATCTTGCGACTGACCGTGAATAGAAACCAAAACGCCGGCATGTTCATGATCAATACCATAAGCCGGATCGGTATACCCGATATCTTGCAGAACCCCACGCACTAATTTTTGCACATCAGTATAACCATTGGTGGTAACCTCACCAGCCACAATCACCAAACCAGTGGTGGTGAATGTTTCTACAGCTACATGAGACTTTGGATCTTGACCAATCAATGCATCCAAAACTGCGTCAGAAATCTGATCACAAATTTTATCCGGATGTCCTTCGGTCACGGATTCCGATGTAAAAATATATTTTTCAGACATATTACATTGTTAAATTGTAAAACTGTCAAACTGTCATCCCGATGAAAATCGGGATCTCTGATTTGTATTTCAGAATAAGATCCCGGTTTTCACCGGGATGACATTCACATGACAGCGAAGAAGACAGAAGGAAGTTATTGATTGGTAATCGACCTTCACCGCCCAATAACTGACACCGTCTCCTCCTAAATAAGCAAATTTACTATACTAAAAACCATCGCAAATGTAAATACCGCAAAAACCGGTAAAACTAAAAACCAAAAATGCCCTGATCCATATCTATTAGCATCCACATCACCATATCTTTTCGCCTTCCAAAAAATCAAAACCATAAATATCGCCTCTATACCAATAAATATACCTCCCACCATGCTCAAAACGGTAATAAAATTCCTGAAACCAATTAAAAACAACAAAAGTGGAATCGCAATGACAAAATAATCGGCAACCCACTTCGGAAGTTTGTGATCCCAAACAAAAGTTTGTTTCAAAGCCATCCCCATTCCCATAAATGCAGCCCCCATTGCGAGCACTGCAAATAAATTTCCAACAATTAGTACGCCTGGGCCAAAAATCTCACCGAGACCTACAGTTGCCACTTCTGTGGTCATTCCACCGCTCACACCCACGACAGCCAAAGCAAACAAAACATAAATAAAAATGGGAATGAGAGTCCCTATAATTACAGCTTTTTTAAATTTGCTTTGATTGCCCGGCAAAAGAGCGTGAACTTCGGCTATGGCCGGCGAAGCATGAAGAGCAAAAAGTATTACTCCAAAAGGTAAAAAAAATCTAGAAATATCCGGCAAATAAAAATTCATCGGTACCATGTATGGCAACATATATATAGACAAGCCTACGATAATACTCATTACCACCAGACTCAGCACTCTTTCAACTCGTTTAATCGTTTGTAAACCTCTCCAAACCACCAAACTGCCCACAGACCAAAAGAAGATACTCCACCACATCGGATTTCCACCCAAAAGTGCTGCCAACGCTTGACCCTCACCAATAATATATGCCAGAAGCGTACCAAATCCACTCAGAACAATAGTAACACTCAAAACACCCTTAGCCCATGGGCCTAAATATTTACCGGCAAAACCCGGTAATTGAAAATTTCGCTTAGTACGAACAGCAATTTCACCGATCATCAAATTAAGACAAAGCATTACCAAACCAAGACAAATAATATAAATCAACCCCGCCAATAAACCCACTTGCGCCACCACATATGGCAAACCCAAAATTCCCGCCCCAATCGTCATGCCGGTAATAATAAACACAGCCTCTGCGGTTGTAGCGGACTTTTTATATACCCCTTTATGAAATATTAACTTTTTATCATCCATAATTTCTATATAGAGCATTATATCATTTTTTAAGAAACGGGTCTACAAAACAACACACTCATAAATGAGTGTGAAGTAAATGTGTAGGCAGTACAGGACTTGAACCTGTGACCCTTGCGATGTAAACGCAATGCTCTACCAACTGAGCTAACTGCCCTTAAAGCCAAAATAATATACAAGAAAATTAACAAAAAGTCAATTCTTTTTCATATTCTTGATAAAATCAGGGATTTCCATCTCTCCTTTTTCTCGCAACCAATACCACCATTCCGCACCCCAAAGATAGGCGCGTGGCATACCCACTCGTTCAGCGTAGTCTAAATTCTTCTTCAATCTGACCAAATTCATTGTCTGCCCTTGCTCACCCAAATCCGCGGTCAAGAAATTATTTTTTTCAAGCCACGGCTCGGCCTGCAACTCCATAATATACGCTCGAGCAACGCTACTACCATTGAGCCACAGCTTGAGCCGATAATGAAATGGTGGCAACCAATCATAATTCCAATATCCGAAATATTTATTCCAAACAATGCGATACATCGTAGTCCCGAACAAATCTGCTACGCGCGCAGTACGAACCCACGTACTCAGCTCCCCACTATCACTTATGAGCGTCGGATGTTTTGTGTCTAAACTTTTCACCAACTCAATTTCATTTTTCAACATGTTGCCGGTAAATTTTCTACATTCACCAAAAGGCAAAAATGGTTCATTGGCCACCTGCCAAATCTCCAGAGCCGGATGTTTGGCATAACGAGCCACCACCACACCAATATATTTACTTAAAGCAAAATCATATTCACTCTCAGTTAAATCCTTTACCCATTCCGGACTATGGCACTCCGGCCAACGTGGAGTCTTTTGTCCTACGGATAGCGCCACCTTCACTCCCCGCTTTGCCGCCTCATTCATCATCCAATCCAATTCCTTAAAATTAAAAATCCCCGGCTGAGGCTCCACACTATTCCACTGCGCCGACAACCGTACATATTTAAAATTCCATTCATCCAAAATCGTCAAAAAAACCTTACGATAATCCAAACCAAGCCAACCGGCAAATTCATAATTATATGTTACACCGTAAATCATACCGGGAGTATGTTTGACGCTAAAATAAAAAGTAGGAACGCCTAAAATTATCAGAAATGTGATTATAATAAATAATATTTTTTTTAACATATATAAAAAATTTACACCACCAATACCAACCCTACACAAATAACAAAAATCGCCACCATTTCCTGTATTATCTCCCCTTTCGCATAATCTTCCTTCAAGATATTTGGAAAAAACCAAGACAATAAAGCGACTAAAATTATTAATATCGCGTATTTCAATCCTTCAAACGCGCTGACCACACTCACAATTCCAATTGATATGGCATACTGAATCATCAAGACAGCAACCACCGACAAAATTAAATTAATTACTACAATTCCTTTACAAGTTTTTGCTTTTGCCCCATTTTTTTGGAAAACTTCCTTCCTTACTATTGGTGATAAAAACAAAAATAATCCTCCCAAACCTAAAATACCTTTACTCCAAACTAACCCACTCCAAAAACCCAGATCGTTGTATACAAATTTTGTAGCTATATAAGAAACGGAAAAACACACGCCGGCCAGCACTCCCCACAACATCCCCAAATGAATACCATTATGTTTTTTACTTTTTTCAAAAGATATAACAAGAGCGCCTATTATCAAAAAACTGATGCCAATAATTTTATTTAAAGGCAATATTTCTCCCAAAAGTAATCTTCCCAAAATTACCGAAGACAAAGAAACGGACGCGCCAACCAATGGTCCGACATGGCTTATTTCACTTTTCTTTATACCCGAAAACATGAGGCACAGACCCGCTAAAAAAAATAATCCACTGCCAATTACAAACAACCAATCAAATATAGAAAACGGCCATTGTATTCCAAAGGGTATAGCTAAAAACAAAATTAAAAAAGGAGTGGCGATGTAAAACGAATAAGTTAGAGTACTCGAAATTTTCTTTGAAAGTATAAATTTATCAAGCAATGCCACAACTCCGAGCAAAGCATAACCCGTTATCGCCAAGATGATAAACATAGAAATTATTTATCTAATTTTTGTTCTGCGCAACTCACCGTATTTTGTAAAAGTAACGCAACAGTAATAGGCCCAACCCCACCGGGAGTAGGAGTAACATGTGACGCAACCGTCTGTACTTCTTGCAAATTTACATCTCCATACGATTTTCCTTTGTAAAAAGAAAAACCGGCGTCAATAACGACCGCCCCTTTCTTAATCATATTTCCTCTGATTAAATCTTTTTTGCCCACACAACTTACCACCACATCAGCTTGACGGCATTTGTCCGGAATATTTTTGGTTTGATGGTTGCAAGTGGTAATACTCGCTCCCTCATGTTCCAAAAGCATTGATAAGGGCTTGCCAACTAAAGTTCCCATACCAACAATCGTAATATCTTTACCTGTCAATTTTATTTTTAAAGATCTCATGATTGTTAAAATTGAACCTGGTGTAGGCGGTTCCATTTTATTTGTTCCCATAAGAATTTGCCCCATCGCCGTTTCACTCAGAAAATCCACATCCACATCAATATCAATAGCATTCAAAACCGCTGGAACATACAATTTTTCTGGTACCGGCAGCTGCATAATTAGACCGGATAAATGTGCATCTGTTTGGATTTTCTTTAATTCTTGAATCAATTTCTCTTCAGTAAGATTGGCCGGATAAACATGTAAAACAAAATCAACACCGACCAAACGAGCCACCTTTTCTTTCTGTCTAATATACACCAAAGAAGCTGGATTATCTCCAACTAAAACTACCGCCAATTTTGGAAAAATCCCCTTTTTCTTTAATTTCATCACCCTTTTGGCAGTATTTACGTTTATTTTTTTAGCTACCCCCAAACCATCGATTAATTTACCCATTTGCATTGAATTTAACCTGTCATTCCCGTGAAAACGGGAATCCAGATGTCAGTTACCCGGCAAACCTCCGGATCCCCGTTTTCCCACCTTCGCACAGTGCTACGGCAGGGCAAGGCACGAGGATGACAATTTTATATTGAATATACTATAGCACAGATTTGATTAAAAGACCAATAAAATAGGGGTAAAACCCCAATAATCCCTTGACAAAACTAGCGAAATATGCTATATTATGTGGTTATTTTAAACAAAATATGCGTATTGCAATGATCGGACAAAAAGGAATTCCGGCACTCTACGGCGGCATAGAACGCCACGTGGAAGAGTTGTCGTTGGAATTGGCAAAAAATGGCCATGAGATTTTGACGTACGCACGATCTTGGTATACTCCTTTGGCTATCAAAAAATATCGCGGTATTAAAATCAATCACATCCCAACTGTACGCACTAAGCATTTAGATGCGATCGTGCATACTTTTTTGTCGACTTTGCACGCCATTGGACAAAAACCCGATGTCATACATTATCATGGAGTAGGCCCTTCCTTATTGTCTTGGTTGCCTAGAATTTTAGCGCCAAAAATTAGAGTAATCGCCACTTTTCACTGTATCGATCGCTATCATCAAAAATGGAATTGGTTTGCTAGACAAATATTACTTTTGGGTGAAAAATTTGCTTGTATTTTCCCCCATAAGACAATCACAGTTTCAAAGACCATTCAAAACTATTGTCAGAATGAATTCTATCGCCAAACTTCATATATCCCAAATGGAGTTGAAAAATACACTTCTCCAGCCGGTAAAACTCTAATCAGTGAATGGAATTTAAGACCACAAAAATACTTCTTAACAGTAACTCGTTTAGTGCGTCACAAAGGTGTTCACTATTTGATTGATGCCTGGCAAATCGCTCGCAAACAATATCCGGAACTTCTTAATGATTATAAATTAGTCATTGTTGGTGACAGTTCCTACACAGATGATTACGTAAATGAAATTAAGGAAATGGCACACGGAGACGACAGTATCGTGTTCACCTGTTGGCAAAATGGCCAAGCTTTAGCTGAGTTATTCAACAACTCTACCATGCTAGTGCATCCATCTGAAAATGAAGGTATGTCTATGTCCGTTTTACGAGCCATGTCTCTCGGAAAGGCTGTACTTATTTCCGACATTCCAGAACAAAAAGAACTAATTTCAGACGCGCATTTCTGGTTCAATAACACCAACATCAGTTCTTTGGCGAATAAAATAGTAGAAATTCTTCAGCATCCGGAATGGATGGCAGAAGCCGGTGTGGCCAATAAAAAACTTACGGAAAAAAAATATAACTGGGTGGATATTGCCAAACAAACGGAAAAAATTTATTTGACAATAAATAAAAAACAGCCGCTCAATAAATTACAAACGGCTGATATCTAAAAAGCTCCTGAACTTAAGGAGCTTTTTTGATTGCGACAGCAATCATATTTCGTCCGCCTTTACTGTCGTTCCAAATACCATCGGTGAATTCAATTTTTTTGACGACAAAACCAACATTTCCTAATAAATTTTCTAATTCTACTTTTGAAAAATGGTGATAATAGCGATCGCATATAACCTTACCATCCGGACTTTTCCATGGAATTAGAAAATCATTATCGCCAATTTGTTTCCAATCTTTCTTTCTTTTTACCATTGCCCATTCACTTTCCAAATTCCAAACCAGAATTATTATTTTAGCGCCATCTTTCATTTGCTTGTATATATTTTTTAACACTTCCAGACGACTAGGTTCGTCGGGCAAATGAAACAACGATGCAATCATGAAAACAGTATCGAAAAATTCATCCGGAAATTTTTTTAAGCCACCTTTTACACAATAAAAATCAGCTTGTCCGCTTTTGATCTGTTCTTTAGAGTTTTTCCGCGCTATTTTAATAAGTTCTCTACTTTGATCAACGCCAAAATATTTCGCTGTTTTATCTTTGAAACATAACAATAGACGACCATTGCCACAACCCCAATCTAAAACATTTTGGCCATCTTTAATAAAATCACTAAAGTATTGAAACTCTGGCCATGCGTGCGCCCTTGTAGTAGAAAAAAGTTGAGCAATACGGTTGTAATCTTCACGGGTTTTAGTTATAATTGCAAGCGAGGAGGAAACAGAAGATTTATCTTCTTTTTCTCCGAGTGCCGCAATTTCAGGCTTGCTTATAATAACGTGACTCATAAAAATTTAATCGTCCATAAACATGTATCATCCGTAGCGACATTGCGAAGCACAAGGAGCGCAGGATGATACATGTTTATGGACATTCTAGATAGCAAATCGGTATATGCTAATAAATATCACAAAAGAAATAATACTGTCGGCACTCAAGGAAAAGATCCAAACCGCCGAGGAACTTAACGCTATAAAGAGGCGTATTTTGCGCGGTGTGAAGGGTTTAAAAGAGATACCAACTACGGCTGTCTTGCTTCAAGCATATCATAAATTACTAAAAGAAAACAAGATCAAAAGAAGTGAACAAATGGAATTTATTTTAACCAAACGCGCTGTTCGCACTCTTTCAGGCGTATCTATAATTACAGTGCTGACTCGTCCGGCCCCCTGTCCGGGCACATGCATATATTGTCCAAACGAAAGGGCGATGCCTAAAAGCTATATTTCAGATGAACCTGCAGCCGCTCGGGCGCTCGCCTTACACTTTGATCCATTTGAACAAGTCGCTCGACGTATTGCGTCACTGGAAGCAAACGGTCATCCAACAGACAAAATTGAACTGATTGTTAAAGGGGGCACTTGGAATGCCTATCCGCTTGAATATCAGTATTGGTTTATTTTGAGATGCTTTGAGGCGGCAAATCGTTTGTCATCTCGAGCGAAGTCGAGAGATCCCTTGTCGACATCACAAAAAAAGATTCTTCGTCTCTCTCAGAATGACATTGTGTTGCTCAAGCAACAGTTAACAAAAATCCAGAAAAAAAATGAACTCGCTCCACATCGAGTCGTGGGTTTAACTCTGGAAACCAGACCGGATCACATTGATGAAAAAAATATTACGATAATGCGTGAAATCGGCTGTACCAGAGTGGAACTCGGTGTCCAAACAATTGATGATAAAATATTACAATCAATAAAGCGTGGACATGACGCGCATGAAGTCGCCCGCGCTACGGAATTATTAAAAAACCATGGTTTCAAGGTAGATTTTCATCTCATGCCCCAACTTCCCGGGTCTACACCCAAAAAAGATTTGGAAATGCTTAGTGAAATTTTTACTAACGAGGCTTATCGTCCCGACATGATTAAAATTTATCCTTGCACGGTAGTGGAAAATTCCGAATTATATGAATGGCTTAAAGCTAAAAAATACAAACCATATTCTAACGGAAATTTAATTGACGTTATAAAAAAATTTAAAACACAAATCCCGCGCTATACGCGCGTATCTCGTGTCATCCGAGATATCCCCGCTCATCATATTAAAGCTGGAAATACGATGACTAATTTACGCCAAGTCATACAATCGGAGATGAAAGCTGAGGGGTTGAAATGTAAATGCTTGCGCTGTAGAGAAATTGGTCACAACGAAAAATTTAAAAATCAAAAAGAAAAAAGCAAAATTTTTAGAGATATATATAATGCTTCGAACGGAACTGAATATTTTTTAAGTTTTGAGGATTCTAAACGTGAAGTTGTCTTTGCTTTTTGTCGACTGCGCATCTTTGACGGAAAGGCCTTTATCCGGGAATTACACGTTTACGGCCAATCATTATCTATAGGATTTAAAAATAAAAAAGCCGGTCAACACCGGGGACTTGGCAAAAAATTAATATTAGAAACGGAAAAAATCTGTAAAAAAAATAAAATATCGTTTTTGGCGGTAATTTCCGGTGTTGGCGTACGAGATTATTATAGACATCTGGGATTCAAACTTCAAAAAACCTACATGGTAAAAAAATTATCTAAAAGATAAAATTACTACCACCGTGACTACGATCAAGAGCGCGACCAATTTGAATAAAATATTTCTTTTATCCATCTCTTCTTGTAAAATATTTGGAAGAAAACGTGTAAGTATCGCCGTAATCAAAAATACCATAACTGTCTGCGCGCCTTCGAGCGCGTTAATCAATGAAACAGGGCCTCTTGTGAGAGCGTATTGATAAAACAAAACACCTAAACGCGCTAATATTGACACAACTACGATATATAACAAAACTCTGCCATTCATACGCAGAGTTTCTTTTTTGAATACCTGTCTAAAATTTTTGGATAAAAATAATAAAAAAGGCAAAGGTATGAGCCATAAAGTAAAATACAAATAAAAAGTGGAAAAATGAACATCCAGACTGGTATATTTTACCGATACTGCATACATCGCGTAAAAAATACACGCTATCATCATAAAAATAAAGCCTCGTGATATTTTTATTCTTTTCCCCACCGCATGAAATGAAGCCAAGACTGCGCCAATAATTAAAAATATGAATAAAATTGACTCTAAATAATCCAATCTTTCTCCTAAAAATAACCAAGCAATCACAAAACTGAATAAGGGTGACATATTCCACAAAACGTTTACTCTGGATATTTCCTCCACAGCCACCGCCTTCATATAAAAAATACTAACCAACAAATATAACAAAGCTGACAAACCACTGAATAATATGAGATGCAATGAGGGCGCTTCTATTTTAGTAAAAAAAACAAATATTAATATAACCGGTGAAAACAAAAAACCGTAAAATAAATATACTAAAGCGTCTTTGAAATAACGACCGGTGACAATTTTATCTCCGATATTCGAACACGACCAACAAAAATACGCGAGAAGTGTCAAAAATATCCAAGTCATAATATATTTGATAGAAAACAGAGGTTATGTTATCATAAATTTTGACTAAATGAAAGACAACTGTAAAAAATATGACATAAAAAATAATGAGCAAAGCGAACACGATAATTTTGATTTTTGATTTTTTATTATGTACACACACACACTTCAAGAATTTGATCCGGATATTTTATCCAGCATTAAAAAAGAGCAAAAAAGACAAGAGGAGGGGCTGGAAATGATCCCCTCTGAAAACTTCGTATCCCCTGCTGTTTTGGAAGCACTTGGATCTGTTTTGACCAATAAATATTCTGAAGGATATGCAGGCAAACGTTATTATGGCGGTTGCGAATTTATTGATGAGGTTGAATGTTTGGCAATTGAGCGCGCCAAAAAATTATTTGGAGCTGAACATATAAATGTTCAACCACTTTCCGGCGCTCCCGCTAATATTGCCGTGTATTTTGCTTTACTCAAGCCGGGCGACACTGTTCTCGGCATGGATCTCTCTCATGGTGGTCATTTGACCCACGGACACCCTGTGACGTACATGGCTAAAATATATAATTTTATTCGCTACAAAACTAACTCCGAAGGCAAAGTGGACCTTGAAAATTTGCGTCAAATGGCCTTAGAGCATAAACCCAAAATTATTTTAGTTGGTTATTCCGCTTATTCCCGAGAAATTGAATACGCTAAAATTCAAGAAATTGCTAACGAGGTTGGCGCTATTACTATGGCTGACATCGCTCACATCGCCGGGCTGATCGCAGCTGGAGAAATGGATAATCCGGTGCCGATTTTTGACATAGTGACCACCACCACTCATAAAACTTTACGTGGCCCGCGCGGTGGCATGATCATGTGTAAACAAAAATTTGCAAAAGATATCGACAAAGCTGTTTTCCCGGGTTTCCAAGGTGGACCGCACGAAAACAACATCGCGGCAAAAGCAGTCGCCTTCAAAGAAGCACTGGAACCGGCATTCAAAGACTACGCCAAGCAAATCAAAAAAAATGCAAAAACTTTAGAAGCGGAATTCAAGGCGCGAGGTTATAAATTATGTTTTGGCGGGACGGACAATCATCTAATTCTCATGGATGTAACACCAAAAGGCACCTCTGGCAAAGAAGCACAAATCGCATTGGACAAAGCGGGCATCACCGTGAATAAAAATATGATCCCTGACGACCCACGCTCGCCCATGGACCCCTCTGGCATACGTCTTGGCACACCAGCCATAACAACTCGCGGGATGAAGGAAGAAGAAATGAAAATTATTGCCGGGTGGATTGATGATGCGATCGTGAATTTTAAAGATGAAAATAAACTAGCTTCAATACGCGCGCAAGTATTGGAGATGACTAAAAAATTTCCTCTCTATCCGACATTATAAAAATTGAAAATTATCACTTAATCTCCCTTACTTCCACCAAATTAACATGCCCCGCCTGCCCAACCGGCTCTCCGGCAACGACAATCATCAAATCACCTTTTTTAGATAATTTATTGCTTTTAATATAATCTGTTGATCTTTCCAACAGTTCTTCAATGGAATGACATGGTGGTAAAATAAACGGTTTTACCCCCCAGGACAAATTCAATTGACGCTGTACTCTTATTGTATTTGTTGCAACTAATACAGGCAAGGTAGGACGCACATGACTAATCAATCGACCGGTTTCGCCGGTAATCGAGGCGGCAAGAATCATTTTGGCATGCACCTCTTCGGCCAAAGTACGTGATAATTCAGTGATAGCCAAATCCACTCGAATGGATGTTTTGCGCATTATTGGTAAATTCGTATCATCATAAACAGATTTCTCGGTAGTTTTTATAATATCAGACATTGTTTGTACCACCAATGTCGGGTGCAATCCGGAAGCCGTCTCATTGGACAACATAAGGGCATCCGCATGATCAATAACCGCGTTCGCGACATCGGATACTTCAGCTCTAGAGGGTCGGCGATTTTTTTGCATCGAATCCAACATCTGTGTTGCCACTATTACCGGTTTCGCGGCCACGTTGCACTGATCAATAATATTTTTTTGCACGAGTGGCACCTCCGCGGCGGGCATTTCCAACCCTAAATCTCCTCGAGCAACCATTATAGCATCGGTGGCCTCAATAATTGAAACTATATTTTCAACAGCTTCGCGTCGTTCAATCTTCGCTATAATCATAATCGGCAAATCAGATTGTATTTTTAATTCAGCTTCGTATTGTTTAATTAAAAATCTTATATCCAAAATATCTTGCGCCTTATTTACAAATGATATCGCTACAAAATCTACACCTAATTGAACTCCTAATTTCAAATCCATTTTATCTTTCTCACTTAACACTTGGATATCCGAGAGTTCGCTATCCGGAAAGTTCAATCCTTTATTTGACATTAAATTCTCCCCCTCAACTACTTCCGCAAAAATACGAGTATCTTGGATACGCTTGATTAAAATTTCAGCACGTCCATCATCAATTAAAATACGCTCCCCGGCTTTTAAATACTTTTCCAATCCCGGGAAATCAACAGGAATTTCTTTACCATCATATTCCATTTTCACAGTATTCAAAATTATCATTTCTTTTTCCTTAATAACAATGCCCCTCTCCGGTAAAACACCTATTCTGATTTTTGTACCACGCAAATCTTGTATGATAGCGATCGGCTCCCCGACAATCTTTTCCGCTTCTCTTATCTTTTTAAGATAATCAGCGTGACTTTCATGTGTGCCATGAGAAAAATTCAAGCGCGCGACATTCATCCCCGCTTTCATCATTTCAACCAAAGTTTCAAGCTTATCACAAGAGGGTCCGATAGTAGATACGATTTTAGTATGTTTAAACATATTCAGTTATTTCAGGATAGTTTTTACCTGCTCCTGCTTGGCAACATCCAACGGGAGTAATTGTAAAAATTTCTCCAATGTATTTGAGGAGACACCATTAGATAATATATTTGTTTGACCAAGCAAATTTTGATACTGATTCCAAATCTTACTAACATAGGGAGGCAAATAAATAGCTGCCAATATAAGCGGCACTATAATTATGAACACCCGAACCCAGCCGGCAAAAGCATGCCAAAAAAGCTTACTGTTAATTTTGCGATTTTGCTCATAAATAATTTGCGACCACTTTAAATTTTTTTCCATCAGCTCGCGCAATGCTGACGGGCTTGTATCTTTTTCATTGCTTTTCACTTCAACTTCAACTTTTTCAGTGGCCACAGGCGCCTCCTTAATTATTTTTTTGGCATCTTCCACCGCATGGTTTTTGTGCCTAAACATAAATTTAACAATAATTATGTAATTTTTCCTAATTTTTTTAATTCTTTTTCAAAAGTTCTCACATCCTTAAAATCTCTATAAACGCTCGCGAACCTAATATATCCAACTTTATCAAAACCGCGCAAATGTTTCATTACCAATTCACCCAATTCTTTACTGGCTATCTCTTTATTTTTTTTCTTTTGGATATCACGCTCGATGTCGTGGATGAGCCGATGAAAATGTTCTTTGGTATAGGGACGCTTGGTCAATGAACGTCTGATGCCATTTTCTATCTTTTCACGCATATAACTTTCGCGGCTTCCATCTTCCTTTACTACAACAATATCCAACAGCTCCATCTCTTCAATTGTAGAAAAACGATAATGACATTTATCACATTCACGTCGCCGACGCACAGCCAACCCATCCCCACCGGTTCGGGTATCAACTACACTTGTTTCTTGATAATTACAAACAGGACAACGCACAACAAAATATTATATACCCATTTTTCTCCTAATAAATGCCGGGATTTCCAAATCATCCTCATCATCCCGATCACCGGGATTCTTTAAATTCATCGGTTGGTCAGGTTGATTATTTGTTTGTATATTTTGACGTATATTTCTGCTTACTCCGCCAAACATCGGTTCGTTGGACACCGGGCGAGCCGAAAAAAAATTACTCGCGGTTGGTGTAGGAGCTTTTTGCTGAATTATTTGTTTAAATTTTTTCTCGTCGTCGGCTTCTTCTTTTTGAATTTTCCTCGCAAATGAACCTGAGCTCATTTTCGAACCTCCGCCAAATAAATTTTGAGCAGCGCTTTCTACATCTAAGCGAGTCGCCTGCGCATGTCTCTCATCGAAACCGGTCGCAACCACTGTCACACGCATTGAACCGGCCAGATTTTCATCAATGATTGCTCCAAAAATAATTTTAGCATCGCTGGCGGCAGAACTTGTAATTACTTTCGCCGCCTCACTCACTTCTTCCATGGTCAAATCTTGTCCGCCGGCAATGGTAAATAAAATACCATGAGCGCCATCAATAGATAATTCCAATAACGGACTGGAGATAGCGGCATTTGCCGCTTGTACAGCGCGATTATCACCTGTCCCCGTTCCAATACCCATGAGCGCCGAACCCGTATCCTTCATGATAGTTTTAACATCCGCAAAGTCCACGTTAATTAAACCGGGGATAGTAATTAGTTCGGAAATCCCTTGCACACCATGTCGCAATACTTCATCGGCAATTCTAAAAGCATCTAACATTGTCGTCTTTTTATCAATTACTTGCATGATGCGGTCGTTAGGAATTGTGATGATGGTATCTACATTTTTTACCAACTCTTCCCAAGCCCGTTCGGCTATATCACATCGTTTAGGACCTTCAAAGGAAAAAGGTTTTGTAACGATAGCAACCGTGAGCGCCCCCAGTTCGCGCGCCACCTCGGCAACTACGGGACCCGCGCCGGAACCGGTACCTCCACCAAGACCACACGTGATAAACACCATATCGGCATCCTTCAAAATATCTCTAATTTCATTTTGAGATTCTTCGGCTGCCTTGCGCCCAATCTCCGGATCCATACCGGCACCCAAACCACGCGTCACAGTTTTGCCAATATGCAATTTGTGTGGCGCCATACTATGGTGTAGAGCCTGAACATCGGTATTTATAGCAATAAAATCAACTCCGCGAATTTTATTTTCCATCATGCGATTTACAGCCGATCCACCTGAACCACCCACCCCAATCACCTTGATCTTAGCAAATGTTTCTAACTCCGGTTTTACTTGTGGCATAAATTATCATTAATACGTCTTGAACAATTTTGGTATCCAATCTCAAGTTAATTTAAAAAAGTGAAGATAATACTCCACTTTATTTTACTTTTTTTAACCCTAAGTGTCAAGAAAAAACGCGAGATTATATTTAAAATTTTATGGAATTAACGTCTTTATCCATTTTTTAACTTGCCCTGTCACCGCCTGGATCTTCTTACCGCTCATACCACTAGTTGTTCGCGAACCTTTAGACATCAAACTCCCCCATTTTACCAATCCGACCACTGTATCAAAGCCCAAATCATTAACTTTATCCGTAACACTTGAGATATTTAAAGGATACCCGAGAATTGCCGGTAAACGTAAGTGTTTTTTGGCAGATTCCACTAAACCCGGTAATTTAGCGCCACCACCGGTAAACACCACACCGGCAGGCAAAAGACCACTCCTGGATACATTTTTTAATTCTTGATCAATTTTATAGAATATCTCTTCCACGCGTGCCCCAATTATTTCACTTATATACTTTCTCTTAACTAATTCATGATTTTCCGCTCCTAATTCAAACAAATCAATTTCATCTTTTTTATTAAATGTCTCGTAAACACAATCGCCATATTTAATCTTCGCACGCTCTGCTATATCTATCGAAGTGCGCAAACCAATAGCCAGATCATTCGTTATATGCTCAGATCCGATTGGCAAAACCGCATTAAGCAACAAATCACCCTCTTCGTAAACTGCCAAACTGGTAGTAGAACCACCAAAATTTATTAAAACAGTCCCTAAATCCTTTTGTCTATTTGTTAAGACCGCTTCAGCAGTTGCAATAGTAGATAAAACCAGATCTTCAATGTCTAGTCCCGCTCTATATACCGCCTTAGTCAAATTTTTTATTTGTGAAGAAGAACCCAAAATAATTTGCGCATCCACATCTAGACGAATTCCGGTCATGCCTACGGGGTCTTTAATACCACTTTGTCCGTCCACGCCAAAACTCTTCGGTAAGACATGTAAAACCTCATAATTCAATGGAGTAGCTATAGTGCGCGCCGCTTCAACCGCCCTACGAACATCATCCTCGGAAATATCACTATCAGCTTTGGAAACCGCCACCACACCTTTACTTTGTTGGGACATGACATGGACACCCGACACACCTAGCCAAACACTCTCTATGGGAACCCCGATCATTCTTTCGGTACGTTCTAAACAAGCGGAAATAGAAGACACGACATCTTCA
>Ga0209541_10006769_pt1 | contig 19443 bp, 24 predicted proteins | sample RifCSPlowO2_01_FD_184027 | JGI IMG/M metagenome (GOLD analysis project Ga0209541, IMG submission 184027) | Groundwater microbial communities from Rifle, Colorado - Rifle CSP2_plank lowO2_0.1 (SPAdes) (version 2) | ecosystem: Environmental > Aquatic > Deep subsurface > Groundwater | place... | reverse complement strand
GTTTGAAACGAAAATGAGAAGACTTTCCCTGAAAGACTAAAGGAAGAGCAACATTCTCCAACAGAGTCAAGCTAGGAATAAGATGAAAGGCCTGAAACACAAAACCAATCATGCGCCCCCGTACTTGGGCTAAATCAGATTCACTCATCAAGGAAATATCTTTGCCGTGTAATAAGACTCTCCCCTTGCTAGGTAAATCCAAACAACCAACGAGAGACATAGCTGTAGACTTACCGCTGCCGCTGGGACCAAGCAAAGCAACAAATTCTCCTTTCTTAACAAAAAGAGTTAATCCTTTCAGCGCAGCAACGTTCACATCTCCTAAAGAAAAAAGTTTCCACACCTCTTCAAGAGAAATAAGCAGATCAGTCATACAAAAAGAAAAGGAAAAGGGACTATATAAATTCAGCGAAAAAAAGATAGCTAATGAAGGAGAGAAAACTTAATAAAAAGATAACGATAAAGAAAAAACCATGACAAGGCTTGCATGTAGATTATGTGGATACAAAACAAGACCAAAATCTGAACGTATCCCAGCACGTTGCCCCAATTGTGGAAAGTACGACGCCATTGAAATAGAACCAGATGCTGATCAGTTACTGCACGAAATTATATAAGAAATGAAAAAAAGAGGGATATCACCGATACTTTCTACAGTCTTATTAATAGGATTTGTTATCGCTTTAGGAGCCATGGTCTCTACGTATTTAATTAAACAAGCACAAGACTTTGATCCAGAAGCATTGATTGAAGATTCTGTGTTATGTGACAATGTAGCAATTACTCCTGTGGTAGCAAAGGACGAAAATGAAGAACTGAAAATAGTACGCATAAGCGGAGGAAAAACAGAAGGCGTTGCATTCAAAAACAAAGGAACTTTTTCTATTCATAAATTAACGATTACAACAGCAAAGGAAGGATCACAAGACTATGCCTTTTTTGAAGGGGGACAAAATAATCCTCTCAAGCCAGGAGAGGAAAGAGAAATCAATATTTTCTTAGAGTATACAGCAGGACAAACAACGAATATAAAGGTAACACCGTGGATACAAGATAAGGAAACAGAAGGAGAACCATTAATCATTTGTACAAAAAAGGAAATAATCTTTGATTTTAATAAACTGATACCAGAAGAGTAAAATAAAAACGTTTATATAGAGAAAATAAGAGAGAATTAAAGAATGAAAAAAGATAAAAGAGCTGTCAGTCCATTAATTGCTACAGTACTCTTAGTAGGATTTGTAGTTGTTCTCGGTGTTTTATTCTGGATTTTCAGTTCAAATTTAGTAAAACAAAGCCTAGAAAAAGGAAATGAATGTAACCCAACAGACATTGAACAAATAGACATCAAAATCCTTGAAGCAAAAAACACAGAAGGGAATATTTTTGAATTCACACTAAAGAATGAAGGAAAGCTAAAGCCAGCTGGCTACTGGGTGAGAATTTCAAAGGGCGATCAAACACAAACCTTCACGACATCAAAAGAGTGTAGCCCTGGAAAAGAATGTAAGTTTAATTACAAAAACCAGCAGGATGTATCATCACTAGAGATTATACCAATCATTGTTAAAAATAAAAAACCTTGTACTGCTCTGTCGAAAGCAACAACAGCAACAGTATAAACAAAGGAGGAGAAAAGAATGAGAAATACAAAAAGAGGTATCAGTCCGTTGATAGCTACGGTTCTTATCATTGGATTCACCATCGTACTTGCCGCATTAGTCATTCAGTGGGGTGGAGGATTATTCAAAGGAGTACAAGAAAGAACAGGTGCAACAGCAGAGCTAAGTGAAAAATGTGCAACACAATTAACGAATTTGGAAATAGAAAGACCTACAAAATCACCAGATGAAGTCTTTGTAACAATTGACAATAAAAACAATCTAGACATTCAAAAGTTTGACTTCAGATTGTACAAAAATGATGATTCTGTAGAAACAATAGCAGAGGCTTCTGTCGTTCCAAGCACAGGAGACATGAGTTTGAAAAGATTAGAAAGAAAAAAATACACTCTAAGTCCAGATGGTGGAGCAGATACGGTAAATAAACTTGGAATCTTCCCTTATGTAACTCTTGAATCTACAGGCGAAGTGCTACGTTGTACAAAAGAAGAAGGCCCATTTGAAGTCTCAGCTTCTTCTTAATTTTTTTATTTAAACATGAAAACAAAGGAGGGAGTAAGTCCATTAATCGCCACAGTTCTTGTCATCGGATTTACCATTGTTCTTTCAGCATTAGTCGTACAGTGGGGTGGAACCCTTTTCAAAGGAGTGCAAGAAAGAACATCTGCAACAGCAGAATTAAGTGAAGAGTGTACGAGTCTCGCAACGAACTTAGAAATAGAAGAAGTAAGATACAATGAAGAAACAAAAAAAGTAGAACTAAGGATTGATAACAAAAATAACCAGGACATAGAAAAAATAACATTCAGGATACATAGCCCTTCAAAAGAAACAACAGTCATAACAGAAGAAAAGATTACAGTCAGGGGAGACACAGAAAAAAATCTTCCAAGTGGAGCAGTAAAAACATTTGAATTAAATGTAGAAGGATTGAGCCTAGAAAAACTAGGAATTTTTCTCAATACAAACATAGAATCAACAAAGAAAACAGAACAATGTCCTAAAGAAGAACTAAGAATAATTAAGAATGTTCCAGAAGGACTCATTGAAGAAGAACAAGAAGAAACAAGTCCAGAGTGTACAATAAGTACGGACTGCCCAGAAGGAAAAATTTGCGCAGGGGGAATATGTGTAATAACAAGTCCAGTATGTAGAGTAAACACAGACTGCCAGCAAGGAAAAATATGTATACAAGGAAAATGTGAAGAGACCCTACAATGTATTTCAGATACAAATTGTGCAAAAACAGAAAAGTGTATACAAGGAAAATGTATTCTCCAACAAGGACAAACGTTGCAGGAAAAATGTTCAGAGATACAAAATATGATTAATTCAAATGTAGATAGGGGGGTCTACCCCAAGTTATATACGAAGAGCGATGTTATTCTTTTCCTCATCACAAGAGTAAGATTACCAACAATAGAAACAGATCTTATGGTGGAAAAAGTAGAAATAGAAGATCATCTAGGACTAAGACAACTTGCAAAGATAACAGTTACAGAGGCACCTGATACATGGATGAGTGGAAAACCATTTAAAGAAGCAACATCAGCAAGCATAGTATACACATTAAGTCAAAACCTACAAAGCATAGAATGTAAATCAAATACATTCACAATCAATCCAGTACAACAAACATACTTTGGATCTTAAAGGAGGATGAAAAAGATGAGAAAAAAAGGAATATCTCCCTTATTGGCAACAGTGCTCATTATCGGTTTTACAATCGTCTTAGCTGCACTTTTAATCCAATGGGGTGGTGGTTTGTTCAAAAGTATACAAGAAGAAACAGACGAAACATCTCAACTAAATATTGCTTGTACTGACCTTTTGACAGGGCTAGAAGTAAACCCTTCAAAAGGAGAAGACTTCGTTAATCTCGTTATAGATAACACAAAGAACAGAGCAATTGAAGGTTTTGTTTTTAGAGTCTATAATCAAGGAGAAACAGTCGTAGATGTCTTTGATACAACGAAGTCAGAAGATCAAGCAAGAATAGAACTGCAAGAAGGCAATGAATACCGTTTAGAAGCAAACAACTTAAAAACTTACAAGCTTCTTTATGACACAGAAAAAATTACGAATCCTGTCAAAGTAGGAGTAAAACCAATGGTAAAACTTGCTTCAAGAACAGAACAGTGTTCAAGAGAGACAGCAAAAGAAATATAAACTTCTTTTTTCTTTTTTATAGAATGAAGCAAAATAAAAAAGGTGCAGCAGTATGGATATCAGCAGTACTCTACTTTGGATTAGGAGTTATTCTTATTGCAATTATTTTGGGAGCAAGCCTTCCAACCATTAATAAAATTAGAGACAAAAATATTATCACACAAACAAAAGAAATCATGCATAACATGGATGCCGCAGTAAGAGAAGTAGTAAGACAAGGACCAGGGTCACAACGAGTCATGGATGTGCAAATAAAAAAAGGGCAGTTTATTATTGATCCAATACAAGAAACAATGACCTGGACATACAATTCAAAAGTAGCTATCTCAGAAATTGATGAAACAACAGAAATCCAAGAAGGAAGTTTGAAGATACACACAAAATCAGGTATAGAAGAAGGAACGTATGATATACAAATACAACTCACATACACAAGCATTGCAGATATACAGTTCAGCAATCCAACGCAAACGATTGAAGGACTTTCCTCTCTAAGTATCAAGAACGAAGGCATTAATGAGCTTACAAAAATGCCAAAAGTAGGTGTTAGTGAAATCTAAAGATTTAAATAAACAAAAAACAAAAAACAAACAATGAAAACAAAAAACAAAAAAACAATTACCATAGGAATTGCTTTAGGTATTGTTTCCTTAATGCTTATCGGTTTAGGACCATATATTACAGGATATACCGTAATAGATACAACAGATATCACTTTCAAAGAATTCCCTTATCCCTTCATAAAAAATAATGCTTACAATGCTCTCTTCATCAATATTCCAGAATATGCAACAGCAAAAGAACAAGCAGCAGCACAAGTACTGGCACAAGGAATACAGGAACGAAGATTTAAGGCCCCAGAAATTACAACAGAAAATCCAAGAAATTCCAATATTATATACATACACGAAAACTGTGATGACTGCAAAGAAGGAGAAGCAAAACTTAGTCTTAGTTCACAAAGAGGAGAAACGAGAATTGATATAATGGGTAACGTAGAATTGGGAGCAGCAGTCTTAGGAAATTTTAGATTCTTCCCGCTAAAAGGAAAAGAAATGCATATACAAGGGAATCCAGAAAAACTAGAAAGTATTAAAATGCAGTCAATATGAAAAAGTTTTACAGAGTACTTATCACACTCTTTTTCTTAGGGATTACAATTATTCTCATATCAGTAACTTTAGGAAAAACATTACTAGAAGGACAAGAATCAACACTAAAGTCATTTATTCTTCTTCACTTTGGAGGATATTTATTTTTCTTAATCATGCCTGTAGAAGCCTTAGTGCCCTATTACACAGGGATAGGATACAACAAGTTTCTTATCTTAATATTAGCATTAATAACAGCAATATTAGCACAACTCTTAGATTATGGCATCGGAAGATTAACAAGCCATGATATCATTACAAAACTGATAGGAAAAAAGAAATTTGAAAGGGGAAAAAAATATATTGACAACTATGGGTTATGGGCTTTATTCTTTTTTAATCTCCTTCCGATTTCTTCACCCATCTTAACCTTAATAGCGGGCATGATGCGTGTCAACCTAAAGAAAGTATTGTATTATAGTATTCCTGGTTTGCTCATCAAATATCTTGTACTTATTTATTTTTGGCACAGCGTTTTCTAATATCTCCATCTTCAGAAAAAATTCTTTGCAGATCAAAAATAATAAAGTCATTATAGAACCATTAATAGTACATTTAGACAGATCCAAAAACAGTAACGCCAGCGACAGGATTTGAACCTGTAGGTCCTTACGGAGACGGTTGACTCAAGTAATTCGAGACCGTTGCCCTACCGAGTTAGGCGACGCTGGCATAATATAAACATTAAAAACTATTTATAAGAGTAACGACAAAGAAAAAAAGAGAAAGAGAATATCAAAGCAAGAAATCATAGAAATAATCATCATAGAAGCTACCATCATCTTTGGATTGTAAATACTCATTGTTCTCAGATACATACCTTACTCTAAGAAAGGAATGCTCCTGCCGAGAGATTCAACAGTGAATGAAGGAAAAGTTGGATCTTTGCCGGACCACTCTCCCTGTAAAGCTCCACTGTTTTTGAACTCGGGTCTCGGCCTTTCCCCAAAACATATTCGAGAGGGCCGAATCCTTGACCGGGCTAGACTACAGGAGCAATGAAGAAAAGAAACACCGTATGATTTTTAAACCTAATGGATTCCAAAAAGAAATGAAAAAAAAGTATCTCACACCATTTATCTATCCTATCATTGTCCTGCTGCTACACATTATTATTTCTCTTTTTAATGTTTACAATAAAATTATATGGATCGATAACATCATGCATCTTCTTGGTGGAATTTCCATAGGAATAACCTATTCTTTACTCATAAAAAGAAGTGAAGAAGAAAACTATCTCAGAATAGAACATAAATTCATACAATATATGATTATTATCTCATTAGTAGCTCTCACTGCAGTTATCTGGGAGTTTTATGAGTTTATCATGGATCAATTAATAGAAACACTTTCACAGCCTTCTTTAAAAGACACAATGGGAGATTTGTTCTTAGGATTATTAGGAGGAACACTCTCCTATCTAGGAATGCATAAAAGGAAATGAGCTCGGAGGGATTCGAACCCACGACCCCCTGGTAACTCTCCTAGATTAGTTAAGAGCTTCACCTTTCCCAAAAAGGAAAACAGGTGCTCTAACCAAGCTGAGCTACGAGCCCAAATTAAAATTAAGAACTCCACATCTCCCTTAAAAGCTTTTCTTCTTCTAAAAGATACGGATCTAAACAATGATGAAACAAGCTAATTTTTCTTCTAAAGGATAAACAATGAACAAAGTTTTTATGAAAATAGAAAATAAAAAAGATTTAAAACCCTATGCTCTACAAAACAACAATAACAAAATATAGATTCATATCAGCATGCTCTTTCACAAGGACACTAATAAAAATTTCTTTTATCCAAGACTAATAGGAATAGAAGTGATAAGAGTATTTGCATAAAGAACACCACCTTGATCATCCTGTGTAAAATGTTCCTGAGTTTTATCATTTAATACTTTCAATTCTAACGAGGCATTCTCTTCTGCTAAAGGAGAAACATCAAAGTAAAGTTTTAAGAGAGCTAACCCTTCTTCTCCATCAAGATTTTCAAAGGGAGCTTCAGAAACAGAGATTATAGCACCACGAATAAGAGCAGGAATACTGGTATCAAGACTAGAACTATGTCCACTGCCACTTGAATCAAGCAAGTCTTCTGATCCTGTAAAAGTAAGAAGACTGGTATCATAATCAAGATCAAAAGCAAATTCAGCAGGTACCACTTCAACATTCTTCAAAGAAAGAACAACAAAAGTCTGATAACCGGGTCTACTTTCTTGTGTTTTAAGATCTAATACCATCACTGACTGACAGGCATCTCCTATTCCATTAGCATCCCGATCAGCCTGATCATAATTCAATCGACTAGGGCAGTTATCACACAAATCAGATCTCATATCTCCATCCTGATCATCTTTACTTCCATTTTCCACTTCGGGACATGCATTCTCTTCTTCTTGGAACAAATTTTTTTTCTCACTGCTCTTTTCTTTCTCAAGACCAGATGGAACGAATGATCTAAAAAAAGAAGCCATCTTCACAGCTACAGAAAGAAAACCATGCTTAATTTTATTAAGTATCCCCACACCAGAATACGTAATTTTTCCATCCTGAATAGCAGAAAAAAAAATTGTAAGAGGATCCTCAGCATTAATAATAGTGATGGCTGTTTTTTCATCCGTATACGCCCTCATCGTAGGATTCTCAAGTTCTCCAATTTGTATATACTGAAACGTACCATCTTTAAAAAGAATCCCAAAAACAAGTTCCTCTTTTTCATTTACCTTGACATGGAGGTTAATACGTTCATTTCCAAAAAGACTTGCCATCAATTCTGGTAAAGCCTGATTTTGTAATTTAGTATTTACCTCTTTAATATCTTCTTCACTAATATTTTGAAGGGAATTATAAGGTAAGCCAAAAACTGCTACACCCATTATACAAAAAAAAACTATGAGAAAAACTATTTTTTTCATCTGAAGAGCAGAATAACAATCTATTCTTTATAAACGTTTCTCCGCTTATATATTGTTAAGTTAGCGGTTGGTAAAATGGATTTTTTCTAAGAAATCTGAAAGATTTTCGGAAAAAACACCACAATGCATATTAACTTTTAAGTCTTAAAGTTCTTTAATGAAAACTATATTTCAAATAATAATAGAGGGAAAGAAAGAAGACCAAATGAGGCGATTGTTTGAAGAAATACAAAATAAGTATAGTCTTTATGATAACTGTGTTATTCAAGAACGCTTAGAGGATAAATCAATTATAGAAGATAATAGAACTGATGAGACAGGAAACATAGAATTATGATTTGTAATCTCCAAGTCCAAAATTCTTTTTAAGGTACAGAAAGATTTATAATAAGGTACCACCTAAAATAAGTATGAAGATAATTAAGGTCTTGTCTAAAAAGGTAGGTACTATCGAATATCAGAAATATCTCTTAAACTTGCCTAAAGATGTTGTAGAAGAATCTAATCTTAGGGGGAAGGAATTAAAGGCAAGGGCAGAGAAAGAAAAGATAATCATTGAAAAAAAGTAAATGGGTTCAGGAATAATAACTCTTGAAAACGGATAGTTTTGACCCTTCAGAAAACCTATCGAACATTGAAGCCCTTAGATTATTTTTATAAAATGACTCTTTTAATTCAGATACAAACTCATCCCTAATATGTATGCGATGCATCCTTCTGATCCGATTATATTGATAAGAATCAGTTACAAATGTTTTATATTTTGAACATTCTGGACAACCACAAGGAAAGGGTTGTTTAGTATTCCCATTAACTATTCTTAAAGTTTTGAAAGACTTTTCATCTAGAGTTATTGGATCTGGATATTTCCCAAAATTTTTATATTCATCTTTTGGTTTCTCTTCCAAATCTACTTTTTTTCCATTGTATCTTATATCTGTGTTATAATTTCCATCTATTGGTTCTATAGCTCCGCATAATCCTTGTGCCATATAATGATACAGACTTACATCACAATTTAAAGCAAAAGTTAAGGCTTTTTCACGAAGCCTGTAATTGTACAAACCTTTTAAAAATACGTCTAAAATACTTCTTTCCAAACGACAATCTGGCTCCAAAAATTTTGGGTTTAAAACTTTAAAAACTACTATATTTGGTTTAAGAATATTTATGCTCTTTAAAATAGTATTGATTAGCGTTTCGTCCTTAAATGATTTAAATTCTAATAAAAAGAATACTGCTTTTTGCCAACCATTATCTTGTTGGATTGTTGTTGCTAATCTATTTGTTTTTATTGCATAGTTTAATGTTGTTTCTCCAGAAATAGGAATACATAATGGGATGCCAATTTCAGCATTTAAGCTCATGGCTTTGTTAAGATACCACTCTATGACTCCAGAAATCTTAGTGTTTTCGTTAAACAAATCTTTAATTAATTTTTTACGGTCTTTTGTTTCCGCTTGTAAAATATCTTTTAAATAATCAGGTATATCCTTAATTGAGATCAATTTTTCAACTTCGGATGAGACATTACGCAATAAATATTCTCCTACAGGATCTATAGTGATAATAAATTCAGAAAATGGTTTATAATCTAAATTCTCCCCTGTAAACTCAAAAATTGTTTTACTTAATTGGTTTTTAAAATTTTCAGCATCTCCCAAACCGTAGGCAACAACTTGCGTATTTTTTAATTTTTTAGAAGCCACTACATTTTTTAAAGATTGAATATCAATATCAGAACGTACACTTGTTCCGTAGAAAGGACATTTTAAAACCCGGTTATTAATTTGAATTTCAGCTAATTCTGGAATTGTTTCATATTGTTGGTCTTGAATATACACATATTTTGCTTCCATATTATTTTTTAATTTATTCATCTTTATTAACCTTCCTTTTTATTTCATTGAGATGTTCTATGAACTCATTAAAATAATCTTTTTCTATAATTATCCCGCCGCTAATTGTAATCGCATTTAATTCACTTTTTTTCTTTTCTTGAATGAATATAAAGTCTCCATCTGGGTTTTTAATATGGTAAAAAGAATACAATTTATTTCCTATTGTAATATCTTCTTTTAATGCCTCATGAAGAAGCCGACCATTATGAAAATAAATATATGTTCTTCCTATTAATTTTTTATAAGCAAAATTGGTATTAATGTATTTATCTAAATATCTTTGAACAGTTTTATCAGAAGAAATATAAGGAACTGCTTCTTGTATCTTTGTAATAGTTATTCCATCGTTTGCATTTTCTAAAATTTTTCTTATAACTGTTTCACAATGCCTTTCTTTCTGTTCTTGAGATAAACCCTCAAATTCCTTTTGGGCATACAATTTGATTCCCTTTACAATTTCTTGAGTACTCATATACAATCCTATATGCGTACTTATATATAACCTTATCTGTTGCGTATAATTCTTATTATGGTACCGAAAGGTTAATAAACATGGTGGTACCTGAATATAGTATGGTACAGAAAATAACTTGTCCGAAGTGTAAAGGTAAAGAAGTAATCAAATGGAGCAAGAGAAAAACAGAGAATAGGGGTTTAATACAGAGATATAAATGTAAACATTGTAATTCCCATTTTACTCCAGATGACGGATTTTTTAGAATGAGAAATAGCCAAGAAAAAATAACGTTATGTTTGGATTTATTTTATAGAGGGGTTTCTACAAGAAAAGTACAAGAACATTTACAAGCATTTTATACTCATAATTCTTCTTGGGTCACCATTTATTCTTGGGTTTTGAAATACTCCAAACAAATAAGTTCATTTACAGATACATTAAAATTGAAAGTAGGTTCTGAAGTTCAGGTAGATGAAGTAGAGTACCATAGAAGAAGGAGCTATAAGTCAAAGAGGGGTACAGAGATAAACTGGTTTATTGATTCTATTGATACGAAAACTCGTTTTATGGTTGCTTCAAATTATTGTAAATCCAGAGGTAAGAAAGAAATAAAACAAGTAATGAAAGCTATAAAAGACAAGACAGAAACACAAATTAAAGTCATTACAACCGATGGACTTTTAACGTATCCCAATATTATAAAAAGTGTTTTTGGATATTCTAATCTCAAGAAAGAGATCATTAGGCATAATAGAATTAATGCCTCAAAAGGAGAGGGTTTTAATTATCCTATTGAGAGATTGCATAACAATGTTAGGGCAAGGACAAAGACGTTCAGAGGTTTTCATGGTAGTATAGAAAGTGCCAATGCTATAATGAAAGGATATGAAATTTATTATAATTTCATTACAAAACACCAAGCATTAAACCATTGTCCTTATGAGTTGGCTATTCCTGAATTGGCTTTAAGTTTAGAGAATGAAAAAAATAGGTGGTTAGGATTAATTAAATTGAGTAACCTAAATGATTAAAAACATGAGAAACCAACATTATGCTATGATACAAAGAGAGCAAGAAGCGTTTATTAATTGGGACTTCAAAGAGTCAGATACTAAAGAGTTTACTCATAGTTTGCACACTTATCCAGCTATGATGATACCACAAATAGCAAGAAGATTGATTTATCTCTATGGTAAAGAAGCTAAAAACATACTAGACCCTTTTATGGGTAGTGGCACTTCTCTAGTTGAAGCGTCTTTAACTCCACATATAAAAAAAGCTTATGGATTTGATTTAAACCCCCTTGCTTATCTAATTTCAAAGGTTAAGACTACTTTGATAAAGACTGAATTGTTAGAAAAAGAGTTATCTCTTATACTAAATTCAAAAGAATATAAGGAATTACCTAAATTTAAGAATATAGAATTTTGGTTTAAGCCAAAAGTAATAGAAAAATTAGCAATTCTTAAAACAGCAATTAATAAAATAAAAAATCAAGATATTCGAGATTTCTTTTTGGTTGCTTTTTCAGAAACGATTAGAAATGCCTCAAATACAAGAAACAGTGAGTTTAAACTGTATAGGATGGAAAAAGAAAAACTAGAGACTTATAATCCTGATGTCTTTAAGAAATTTGAGAAGATAGCATTAAAGAACATTAAAGGAATGCAAGAATATCTTAAGGCAAGACAAAAGACAATAACTAAAGCACAAATAGGTAATAGTATGTTGGAACTTCCTTTAAATTCTGGAAGTGTGGATCTAATCATAACCTCTCCGCCATACGGTGATAGTAAAACAACGGTTGCATATGGGCAGTTTTCAAGATTATCTCTACAATGGTTAGAGTACGAGGACATTATAGATTTAGATAATAGATTAATGGGGGGTAAAACCACTAAAGAGCTATACGTTAAAATAAATTCTCCAACATTAAAAGGAATAATAAAAAGAATAGGAGATATAGATCAAAAGAGAGCAAAAGAAGTTTTAAGCTTTTATGAAGATTTTGATAAATGTGTTATTCAATTAGATAGAGTTATGGCTAAGAATGGTAATATATGCTTTGTTGTTGGTAACAGAACTGTAAAAGGCATTAATATACCAACAGATAAAATAATGTTAGAGATGTTTAAAGCTAGAGGAAATTACAAACATATCACAACTCACGAAAGAGCAATACCTAATAAGAGAATGCCTAGTTTAAATTCTCCATCGAATAAAATAGGTCAAAAAGTAAAAACGATGTGCAATGAATTTATTTTTGTTCTTCAGAAATTTTAGAACTATCAAAGATAACTTTATTCTTCTTGTATAATTTATCTATGTGATTTTTGCTTATCCTAAATCCTGGTCCGTGGTCTCTCACACCGCCGTCTTCTTTAATGTGCATTCTAAATTCCCAGACAATCAAACCATCATTAAACAACTTCTCAAAAGCATCTTCGCTTAATTCTTGTAGAATGATTGCCTTTGTATATCTAAAATATTCCTGTTCTCCTTTTTTCTTTCTATCAGCTAGAACTAAGATCAAGTTTTTGTATATTTTATCGCTTAACTTTTGCATAAGTTCTTTTATACCAAAATAAGCAACAGTGCCGTAATCCTTATGTACAATGTTTAATCTATCTGCCACTTTGTTTACTTCTAACTTAAATCCCTTAGCATTAAAATTATTTGCAATAAGACTTATCTTTAATGCTTGTCTGCCATGTAAATCTTTATAGCCAAACTTTTCCATAATCTCTTTGGGTTTAAGTGGATCCCAGTTAGGAGTTTTAGTCATTAACGTAACCCTAGAGCTAGCAGTCTCTCTTTGTGATTTTAACTCAACTGGTAAACCATTATAATCAAAATCTGGCTCCCCACTATTGTTTTCTTTAATTTTAAGCAAGGTTTCAAGAGTATAGCCGATTCCCGTATTATTAGACCTCAAAGACTTAACATAACCCTGTTTAAAAAGTTCTTTTAATTTCTTAACAATATCAATCTTAGGAAGACTATCCATGATCTAAAGAAATAAAGCCCTCCTTTAAACCTTTCTACCAACCGCTAACTTAACAATATACTCCGCTTAACATCACTTCCAATTTTATGCATTTTTTTAAAGATAAGAAAAGACAACAATCCTTTTAAACCTCAAACCATAATCTAAAAAGTATATGTTTCCAGACAGAATCAACTATATCCTAGAAAACTTAGAACAGGAAGCAGAAAAATACGCAAACATCTCAAGAGAGACAGCAATCTTCCTTTTTACCCTCGTAAAATTGCTCAAACCACAAAGAATATTAGAAATAGGAACATCCAATGGCTATTCAAGCATCTGGCTTTCCTTAGGAAATCCCCAAGCAGAAATTATTACTATAGAAAAAAATCCAGAACGAACACATAAGGCATTAAATAATTTTAAACAAGCCAGCATCACGAATATAGAATTAAGACAGGGCAATGCTCTTGAAATCATTCCTTCCTTCAACAAACTCTTTGACTTTGTATTTATAGATGGAACAAAAGCAGAATACATTACATACTTGCAATTACTAAAAACAAAACTAAGCAACAAAGCAGTCATCATCTGTGACAACGCAGAATCCCATAAAGAAAAAATACAAACAGCAAAAGACTACTTAAAGGAACAACAAATCACCTACACCATCCTTCCTCTCGGATCAGGATTATTAGTAATAGGAAAGGGATAACATGGAAGCCTATGAATACCACGAACATACAGCAGACATTCAGTTTACAGCAAGAGGAAAAAATTTAGAAGAAGCTTTCAAGAATGCAGCACGGGCAACAATGAATATTATTGTCAACAAAGAATCAGTAAGACCAGCACAAAAAAAGAATATTAATATTAAAGGAAAAGACCTAAAAGCGCTCTTATACAGTTTCATAGAAGAAATCATCTTCTTAGTGGATGCAGAACAATTTATTCCTTATGATATGGAAACTCTAAAGATTAATAGACTGAATAAACAATATTGGTTGAATACGATCATAGAAGGAGAAACAGCAAACGACAAACACGAATTCAAAACACCAATCAAGGCTGCAACCTATAATGATATGTCGATTAAAGAAGAAAAAGATCAAGTAACAATTAAAGTAGTGGTGGATATTTAATGGATGAAAGAGAAAAGAGATTAGAACAAGTAAAAAGATGGAAATATTTTAATCCTCTCTTATACGAATACAACGTACTTGATCACACAAAAAAACTCGTTTGGCTCTTAGAAGAACTACTCCCTATAATTGAAAAAACACATTCTTCTATAGACAAAAAGAAAACCATTCTACTGGCAAAGATACATGATGATATTGAAATAGTAATTGATGATATTACCGCAGCCGAAAAAGAACAGATGACAAAAGAAGAAAAGAATCAATTAGAAGAAAACGAAAAAAAAGCAGTAGAAAGATTAGTAAAAAAATATCAAGGAACGATGGAAGGATATTCCTATAGAGATTTGTTAAAAGAAGCATTAGAAAAAAAGACCAAGGAAGCAAAAATAATGAATATGGTAGATAAATTTGATTCGTTCGGTGAAGCACTTCATGAAATACATGCAGGAAATAAAAAGTTCTCAAAGAATATTAATAATAGTCTACCAGATCCTGTCAACTTTTACAAAGAAATATCAAGAAAGAAAATAAAGGCAATGAAAGGAATAGAAAAACTTCTACAAATCAATCATCCCATATTAAAAGAACCAGAAACGATAGAAGTAAAAAAGATTATAGAACAAGGAAAAAAGCATTCAAGGGAGAGTCTCAAAGAAGAAACAACAAATGAATTTTATAATCATTGGAAAAGAGTCATCATAGAAAGAGGTGGAGAAGAAGGAATACAAATACTCTTAAAAAAATTCAACAACGAATAGTTTCATCTCTCTCAGGGCCAACACTAATCAAAGAAAGATTTACACCCGTTTGTTTCTCAATAAATTTCAAATATGCTTGTGCTTCAAGAGGCAAATCATTAAAAGATCTGCAACTTCGAAGATCTTCTTTCCATCCTTGAAATTCTCTGTACAGAGGAACACATTCTTTCAAAACTTCAAGAGAACTAGGAAAGTCAAGCAATATTTCTCCTTGGTATTCATACGCAACACAAACTTTCAAAATATCAAAGACGCTTAAAACATCTAATTTCATAACAATTAAATCCGTCACACCATTGAGTTTCACGGCTAGTCGTAGAGCAACGCAATCTAAAGCGCCACAACGTCGAGGTCTCCCCGTTGTAGCCCCATATTCTTGTCCAGTTTCTCGCAATACTTCTCCCTCCTTACTCAAGAACTCGGAAGGAAAAGGACCACCACCAACACGAGTAGTATATGCTTTTGTAACACCATACACTTTTTTCAAAGAAGCAGGAGCTAAACCAGAACCAGTACATAACCCTGCACTTGTTGTATTAGAAGAAGTCACATAAGGAAAAGTACCAGAATCAATATCTAACATAGCACCTTGAGCACCCTCTAATAAAACATTTTTTTGTTCAAAGGAAGAAAAAATACTCGTTAAATTGCAAACAAAGGAACATAAAAACTGAGCATAGTGAAGATACTCTCGATACAGAGTTTCAAAATCTAAAGCTTCAACACCATACAACTGAGTAAACAATGCATTTTTCTCTTCAAGATTCTTCAAAAGTTTTTCTTTAAAAATCTCAGGATGAATAAAATCAATCATACGAATACCAATGCGATTAATCTTGTCAGCATAACAAGGACCAATACCTCGAGACGTCGTACCAATACCATTCTGTTTATCTTTCAAAGTATCTAAAAGAAGATGATATGGTAAGATGATATGAGCACGTTCACTAAGAAAGAGATTATGAGAACCAAGACTAACACCGTGAACTTGTAAAGCACGTATTTCTTCACAAAGGACTTTAGGATCAACAACAACACCATCACCAATCACAGAAGAACAATGGTCGTGAAGAGCACCAGAAGGAACGAGATGTAAAACGGTCTTTTTACCATCAACGACTACCGTATGTCCTGCATTATTGCCACCCTGACAGCGAACAACAAGATCATACGATGTAGAAAGAAGATCAACGATTTTACCTTTGCCTTCATCACCCCACTGTAATCCAACAACAGCATCACATTTCATAAGAAAAAAAAGAAATAAGATTTTAAAAGAATTATGAGATCAAAAAGAGAACAATGGAAAGAAGATATTCAAAAAGAGAGAGCAAGCACTAATAAGAAAAGAATAGAAAAGAAGTATTTTATTCTTATGTATACAAAAGACTTAAATAAACTTCTTAGACCAAAAGAGTAATGGAGTTAAAGAGGATAAATGATTATACATGGGAAATTCAAAAAACAGGAAAGATGAATGTTCCTGCAAGAATCTTTGCTTCTGAAAAACTTCTAGAAAAAATAAAACAAGACAAAACATTAGAGCAATTACAAAATGTTGCACATCTAAAAGGAATCATAAAACAAGCACTTTGTATGCCAGATGCACATCAAGGTTATGGTTTTCCAATAGGAGGTGTTGCAGCATTTGATCCTCAAGAAGGAATTGTCTCGCCAGGTGGTGTGGGCTATGACATTAATTGCCTTACTGAAGATACTAAGATTTTAACAGAATTTGGAATAATAAAAGAAATCAAGAGTTTTGAAGAAAAAGAGAATATAGAAATAAACTCAGAAGAAACAGTACTAAAACAAATTACAGAGAGTATAAGACTGGAAACAATAAATGAAAAAACAAAAAGAACAGAAGCAAAACAAATTAAGTATCTAACAAAAAAAGAAACGAATAAAAAAATAATCGAAGTAACAACAAGCGTTTCTTCAGTAAGAGCCTCAGTAGAACACCCGTTTTTAACAAAAGAAGGCATGAAAAGAGGAGAGAGGTTAGAGGCAGGAGAAGAAGTAGCAATTAATACATTTAGAGGCATAGAAACAGAAAAAGAAGAAAAAGAACAAGTACTTATCTTAGCCAAGATGCTAGGTTGTTTTATGGGGGATGGTTACCTTCAGAGAAATAAAAAACCCTGTGCTTCTGTTTCTGGAAAAAAACAAGATCTCGAAAAAATAAAAGGAGATATAGAAAGATTGGGATTCAGAGCAAGCATCTACCAAAGAAAGAGAGAACACAGAATTAAGACCCAGTATGGCATAAAAGAATTCAAAGCCACAAGTAGTGAATTGTATGTAAAACAAAAAGAGTTTTGTGAGATATTAAGAAGAGCAGGTATGCCTGAAGGTAAAAAGACAAGACAAGAATACTTAGTTCCTGAATGGATAAAAACTGGATCAAAGAGCATAAAAAGGTTATTTTTAGCAGGGTTATTCGGAGCAGAACTATCCAAACCAAGAACCCACACAAAAACAGGATTTGATTCACCAGTATTAGGACAAAACAAGATAAAAGAATTTGAGACTAATGGTAGGCAGTTTTTGCTTGAAATCGATATCTTACTAAAAGAATTTGGAGTAAAAGTGACAAACATTCAAACACGAGAGGAATTCATAAATAAAGAAGGAGAAAAGACAGTAAGAAGCAGACTTAACATTTCTTCAGAGGAGGATAACCTGCTTAGACTGTGGCAACAAATAGGTTTTGAATACAATAAGCAAAGAAAAGATCTAGCAAACATAGCCTGCCTTTATATACTAAAGAAGAAAGAACAACAGAAAAAGAGAGCAAACATATCTAAAGATATTAAAGAGTATAAAAAACAAGGATTTACATTAAAGGAAGTAGAAGAATACTACCAGAGAGAAAAAGAAGTAAATCAAAGGTTCATAGAAAGACATTTTTATGAAACTGCAAGCCAAAGGATTAATCAGAGTTTTGTTTCATTTAAAGAATTTGAAAAACAAAAGTCACAAGAAATAAAAGAACACGGTTGTATATTCGATAAAATAAAAAGTATAAAGAGTGTAAACTATAAAGGAAAAATATATGACTTCAATATAATCGACAATCATAATTTCATCGCCAATAATTTTATAGTGTCAAATTGCGGGGTGCGAGTACTTCGTACAGACTGGACTCTCAAAGACATAGAAACAAAAAAGAAAGAACTCTTACAAGAACTCTTCAAAGAAGTCCCGGCAGGCGTAGGAAAGGGTGCAAAAGTAAAAGTCTCAAAGGAAGAATTAATAGAGATCATGCACAAAGGAGTAGACTGGGCAACACAAATGGGATACGGTTCTAAAGAAGATGCCCAACGAACAGAAGAATACGGTCACTTCAAACAAGCAGATCATCAATACGTTTCAGACAGAGCAATAAAAAGAGGTATGCCACAATTAGGAAGTCTAGGAGCAGGAAATCATTTCCTAGAAATACAAACAGTAGATAAAATATTTGATAAAAAAACAGCAGAACTTTTTGGATTTACAAAAGAAGATCAAATAGCAGTCATGATTCACTCAGGTTCTCGAGGCTTTGGTCATCAAATAGCATCTGATTATATTAAGTTAATGGAAGATAAATATGGATTCAAAGATCTTCCAGATAGAGAATTAATAAACGCACCATTACATTCAGAATTAGCAGATAAATATATTAAATCCATGGGAGCAGCGATTAACTTCGCCTTTGTCAACAGACAAATGATAACACACTGGACAAGAAATGCTTTCGAGAAAATTATGGGAACGCAAGAAGGAATGAAACAAGTCTATGACGTCTGTCACAATATTGCTAAGTTTGAAGAGCACATCATAGACGGAGAAAAAAAGAAAGTCTGCATTCACAGAAAAGGAGCCACAAGATCCTTTGGACCAGGAAGAGAAGAGATTCCAGAACTGTATAGAACAACAGGACAGCCAGTTTTAATCCCAGGATCCATGGGAACAGCCTCGCATATTCTCTTAGGAACAAAAACAGCAGAAGAAATCTCTTTTGGATCAACCCCCCATGGTGCAGGACGTTTGATGTCAAGAGCAGCAGCCATGAGAAATTTAAACAAACAGGAAGTCATGGAAAAGCTAAAAAATAAAAATATAGAAGTCAAGGGAGCATCAATAAAAGGAATTCTTGAAGAAGCACCAGAAGTCTACAAAGATGTGGATGAAGTTGTAAGGACAGCACATAAATTGGGAATTGGAAAACAAGTGTTAAGATTAACACCTATTGCTGTCATTAAAGGATAGTTGTCACCACTCAAAAAGAAGACTAAACAATTAAATAAGTTCTTTCTAAAAGATTAAGAGTGACATCTAAAATAACAAAGATAGAATCT
>Ga0209541_10006768_pt1 | contig 19446 bp, 25 predicted proteins | sample RifCSPlowO2_01_FD_184027 | JGI IMG/M metagenome (GOLD analysis project Ga0209541, IMG submission 184027) | Groundwater microbial communities from Rifle, Colorado - Rifle CSP2_plank lowO2_0.1 (SPAdes) (version 2) | ecosystem: Environmental > Aquatic > Deep subsurface > Groundwater | place... | reverse complement strand
CTATGATTTTAGCTTAAAACCAGCACCAAGTTCTTTTAAAATAAAGGCAAATCCCGTATGTTAGAAATTGAAAAATCTTTTAAATTTAAAATATTAGTAATTTCAGAAATTTAAGGACTTAAAATGAGTCTTTGGACTAATGAAGAAAAAACAAAATATAAGCCAAATGATTATCCGCCTTGAGGGGTTTATATAGAAAAGCTGGAATTCCAAAAAACAGACTGAGTGAGAGGGCAAAATATCTGGCTGAAACTGTTTTGAACTTAAAATTGGTTGAACAAGATTTAATTAATAGAATAGCTAAAAAGAAGGGCAGGGCTGTTGCATTAAATTTTCTTGAAGACATGGTTATTTTACAACATCAAAGGTTAATTGAAGAAACAGAACAGACAATTCCTGTTCCCCTTAAATAAATATATAAAAAATTGAATATGGTGATTTTAAGGCATAAGTTTTAAATATGATATTTAATTAAAGTAAACTATGGACTTTATAACACCAATATATCTGTTTTTCATATTTGTATCTTTGTATGTTAGTTTCTTATTTATAATCTTATTTTTTAAAAATAAGGATGACTTATATAATTATGAATTAACAAAAGAATTGCCTAGTTTAAGTGTTTTGATACCTGCTTATAATGAGGAAAATAATGTAAAAGATACTATAAATTCTGTAAAGAATGTTAATTATCCAAAAGAACTTTTAGAAATTATTGTTATTAATGACGGAAGCAAAGACAAGACATTCGATATTATAAAAAATGTTGATGGTATAAAAATTATTGATAAAAAAAATACTGGAAAAGCAGATTCTTTGAATTTAGCATTGAAATTTGCCAATGGTGAAATAATTGTAATTAATGATTCTGATTCTTTTCCTGAAAAAGATGCTTTTGCTAGGATGGTTTATTGTTTTAAAGACAAGGATGTAGGGGCAGTTACTTCTTCTATTTTTGTAAAAAATAAAAACAATTTATTAGAGAAATTACAAGCTATAGAATATATGATTATCGCTTATGGTAGAAAACTTTTAGAATATGTTGATGGTGTTTTTGTTACTCCAGGGGCTTTAAGCATGTACAGGAAAGAGGCGTTATTAAAAATAGGCGGTTTTGACAAAAATAATTTAACAGAAGATATTGAGGTTGCTTGGAATTTACTTAGCAAATTGTATAAAATAAAAATGTGCTTTGCTGCAAGGACTTATACAAAAACACCAAACAAATTTAAGAACTGGTGGAGACAGAGATTAAGGTGGGATATAGGGGGATTTCAGACTTTATATAAATACAAAGGAACTGTTTTTAGAAAAAAATACCAGAATTTAGGATTATTTGTTGTTCCTTTTTTTGGAAGCTATATTTTATTAAGTTTTATAGGGTTTTTTGTTTTTTTGTTTGTTTTTACAAGAAGATTAATTTTGAATTTTTTATCTATAGAAGAATCTATTTTAAATAATGTTGATTTATTTAAATTTGAATATATAAATTTAACACCAACTGTTTTTACTTTTTTTGGAATATTCTTGTTTTTAATATTTTTAGTTTATACTATATTTGGGATAAAAACTGCTGACAAAGAAAAGCTTAAATTAAAAGACAATATAAATATTTTGATTTATTTATTATTTTATTTAGTATTGAGCCCATTAATCCTGATACATTCAGTTTACAGGATTTTAATAGGCAAGCTCCAATGGTAATGCAAAAAGATATTTTTTGGAAGGCTGGAATTTTTACATTAGTTGTTTTTATATCAGGAGTTTTATTAGGATATTTTTTAGAAAGCAACAGGATTAATGAAATAAGACGTGAGTACAGGGATATTGAAAAAGAGTGGGCTGATGCAAAAATACAAAGCACTTTTTATCAGTTAATGAAGCCTGATTTTTGTGAACAAGCTATAAAGGAGAATTTAAATTTTGCAGACAGGGTTTATAGGGAAGGCTTGAAATTGGAAAAGTATGAAAAAGCGAACAGAATTACTGATGAGATTTTATATGACAAAGAAAAATATGTCTTGTTAAAATTAGAGTTTTGGCTAAACAGTGTTTATTTAAAAGAAAAATGCAAAACAAATTATACAAACTTAATTTATTTTTATGTACAAAACCCTGATCTAGTGCAAAAAGCAGCACAAGATACACAAGCCAAGATATTAAAAGAACTTAAAGATAAATATGGAAGTGATTTAATGTTAATACCATTACCCATAGACCTTGATATTGCTACTATAAACATACTTAAAGATGTTTATAATATAAATAATGTCCCTGCTATTTTAATAAATGAAAAAAACAAGCTTACTGGTGTAAATAGTGTGGAAGAAATAGAAATGGAGATTAAGAATGCAGTGTGATTTATGCGGGTCTAACAGTGAATTATTTAGAGCAGAGATAGAGAAAACTTTAATGAATGTATGCAAAAGGTGCTTGAAATTTGGAAGACAAATAAGGACAGAGAATAAATTCAATATTAACAATATAATTAACAAGATAAAGTCTAGAGAAGAAGAAATATTTATTTTAAAAGAGGATTATAATATCTTATTAAAATTAGGAAGAGAAAGACTTGGTTTAAGCCAAGAAGATTTAGCTAAAAAATTAAATGAGAAATTGTCTTTGATTCAAAAGGTTGAGAATAAAGAGATAAAACCTAATGATAATTTAATTAAAAAACTAGAATGTTTTTTTAATATAAAATTAACTGAAAATTATAGAGAAGAAAATAGGACCAGAATAAATCTTAGGAATCAGACACTAACTATCGGGGATTTATTAAGGTTAAAGAATAATAAAAAGTAATAATGGATAAGAAAAAATTATCAATTTTATTGTCAGGCTTAAGAGTTTTAGATAATTTAGACATAAAATTAGAACAATATCAAACAGAGGGAGAATTAGCTGGAGATGTTTTATGGAACTCTTTTCTAAATTATGATATAAATGGAAAATTAGCTGGTGATTTAGGGTGTGGAAACGGCATCTTAGGGATAGGGGCCTTATTATTAGGTGCTAAAAAAGTATATTTTATTGATATAGACAAAAATGCAATAAAAATTACAAAAGAAAATTACAAAAAATTAAAATTAAAAAATGGTGTTTTTTTAAATTGTGATATAAATAGTTTTGAAAAAAAAGTTGATACTATTTTAATGAATCCACCTTTTGGTGTACAAAATGAGCATAGTGACAAGGTGTTTTTAGAAAAAGCAATGAAATTAAGCAATGTTATTTATTCTTTTCATAAAATAGAAAGCAAGGAATTTATAAAAAAATTAACAGAAAAAACTGGTTTTTTCATAAAGAAAATTTATAGATATAAAATGCTAATTAAACAAGTTTATAAGTTTCACAAGCAGAAAAGCCATTATGTAGATGTTGGGCTATGGGTTATTCGAAAGCTTTAAAAATAATTATAGATAAATTTATATATCAGTTGTTATAATTATCTATCATATGATAGATAAATCTAACATAGATAAAATATTAAGTATATTCTTTGATAATCCAAATACAAATTATCATCTTCGAGAATTGTCAAGAAAATTAAATATATCTATACCTACAATAATATCTGCGACAGACAAACTTGAAAAAGAAAAATTAATAATTAAAAAAAAAGAAAGGGTTGTTGCTCTTGTTTACGCTAACAGAGAAAACATCGATTTTTTAAGGAAAAAAAAATTATATAATTTACAAAAAGTTTATGATTCAGGTATTGTTGAATTTTTATCAAAAGAATATAATCATCCAAAATTGATAATCTTATTTGGAAGTTATTCCAGGGGGGAGGATATAGAAAATTCAGATATAGATATAGCTATAATTTCAAATAAGAAATTAAATCTTGATCTGGAAAAATATAAAAGATTTTTAAATAGGGTTATCAATATTCATGAAATTAATCTTAATAAAATAAGTAGTGAATTTTTATTTAATTTATATAATGGAATAGTCTTAGGTGGGTCATGGTAAAAGAATTTGAATTTTTTCTAAAAAAAGGAAATGTGAAAAAACAAAGTCCAGATAAAAATTTATCATTATCAACATTTAATGAATCATTAGACAGGATTAATATGGCAAAAAATATACTTAAAAAGGAAAAATCAAAATATGTGCTTGAAAATGCTTATGAGGCAATGAGGGAAGCTGCTGATGCAGTACTTTATCTTGATGGTTTTAAATCTTTTTCACATGAAGCTTCTATAATTTATCTTTTGAAAAAATGATTTTCTGAAAAAGAAATTAATGAGTTTGACAGATTTAGGAAGATAAGAAATGATATAAAATATTATGGTAAAGATTGTGATGAAGATGATGCTTTAAAGGCCTTGGAATTATCAAAAGAAATAATAAATAAAGTCAAAAGATTGCTTAGAAGGTCTGCGAAAGCTTTAAAAATCAGTGGTTAATGTAAAATATTGATGGAAATCAATGTTATAGAATATACAAAAAACAGGATTAAATTTAACTTATTAGGAGAAGACCACACTTTTGCTAATTTATTAAGGAAAGAGCTTTGGAATGACAAAAATACAAAAATAGCTGGATATAGTTTAGAGCATGCTTTAATTTCTTCTCCAAGATTTGTTTTAGAAACTAATGGAAAGGATGCAAAGGATGTTTTGGAGAATGCTGTTGCAAGATTAAAAAAACTTAATGAAACTCTTTTAACAAATATTAAAAAATTATTTTAGTTTTTTATAATGATGATAGGTTTTTTAAAAAAGCTTTGGTATTTTATTTGGTATGATGATTCTTTATTATCTTGGATTATAAATGTAATTTTAGCTTTTATATTTGTAAAATTCATTGTTTATCCTGGTTTGGGGTTTATTTTAGGAACTACACATCCTTTAGTTGCTGTAGTCAGCTGTTCTATGGAACATAATATAGGATTTGATGAGTGGTGGGGACAAAATAATAAATGGTATGAAAATAATAATATTAAAAAAGAGGATTTTATGGATTTTCCATTTAAAAACGGAATTAATCAGGGGGATATAATGGTCTTAAAAAAAGGGAATAATCTAAAAATAGGAGATATAATAGTTTTTAGTGGAAATGGACAAAACCCAATAATTCACAGGATTGTTAGCTTAAACCCTGGATTAAAAACTAAAGGTGATAATAATAATATAGCTGACAGGACAACTGGTGATGTTATAGGTGAGGCTATTTTTAGAGTTCCTTATTTGGGTTGGATAAAGATTTTTTTTAATGGGTTAATAGGACAAAAGATTATTAAGTGTTAGAGCTTTTCTTTAAAAAAGGAAGCCTTTTGGGAAAAGCCTTCGGGGAAAAACGAGAAAACTTCGGAAAAGAAAACGAGAAAACCTCGGGAAGAAGCTTTTAAAAAAAGCGTCAGCAAAAACAAATGGGTTTCAGCAAAATATAGATTAAAGAAAAGAAAGGTATATATTATAGAGAATTAAAGGGGAGATTAATATGATGTTTTGTGAAAAATGCGGAAGTTTAATTGTACCAAAAAGAGATGGAAAAAAAACAGAGGTTAGTTGCAAGTGCGGGTATAGTTCTAAAAAAAAGGTAAATCTAGTATTAAAGGAGCAGGTGAAATTATCTAAAGAAGATGAGATAGAAGTTATTGATAAAAGAATTGAAGTATTACCTAAAACAAATGAAGAATGCCCTAAATGTCATAATAAAGAGGCTTATTATTGGCTTGTACAAACAAGAGCTGCTGATGAGGCTGCAACTAGATTCTTTAAGTGTGTAAAATGCACTTACACTTGGAGGGCATACTCTTAGAAGCCTTTTAGAGCTTTTCTTTGAGAAAGAAAGAGCCTTTTTTAGAAAAAGCTTCAGGAAAAAACCACGAATGGTTATTTTTTGGAGAACTGGAAAGAATAATTTTACATAAAATAACCTTAGTAGAATATAAAAGTATATAAATTACTTTTTTAATTTTATTGAGGAAATGAGACTATCTTTGAGCAATCCAAAGCTACTTAGTGATAGTGTAGCTGTTATTTCAGAATTAGTTAGTGATATAAAGTTTAAATTAGATGGTGATAAATTAGAATTAATTGCTATGGATCCTGCTAATGTTGCAATGGTTGCTTTTACACTTTTAAGTTCTGCTTTTACTGAATATAATATTGAGAAGCCTTTAGAGATTGCTTTAAATTTAGATTCTTTAAAACAAATACTTAGAAGGGCAAAGCCTAGTGATTATTTAACTATTGAATTAGAAGAAGAAAAAAACAAGCTTAATATTAAAATGAAGGGGGATAGTACAAGAACTTTTAGTGTTAGTTTAATAGATTTAGGGGAGAGACAACATAAAGTTCCTAAATTAAGCTTTCCTTTAAATGTAAGTTTAAGCACTTATGTTTTTGATGAAGCTATAGAAGATGTAAGTGTGTTTGCAGATTCTGTTGTTTTTAATATAAACAAGGATAAATTTGTAATTGAAAGTGAGGGAAGGATTAATAATGCTAAAGTTGAAATTCTTAATAATGAAGAAAATAAGATAGTCTGGAATGAAGAGACAGAAGAAAAAAATGTAAAAGCAAAATATTCTGTTGAGTATTTAAAGAAAATATGCAAGGGGAGCAAATTAGCAGACAATGTTAATATACAATTTTCTAATGATTATCCTTTAAGAGTTGAATTTAAGTCTAAAAATATATTGGATTTAGTTTTTGTTTTAGCTCCTAGAATGAGTGAAGAATAAAACCATTTTAGAACTTTTCTTTGAGAAAGAAAACTTCGGAAAAGAAAACGAGAAAGCGTTCACGGAAAAACTATTAAGGCATGCATAATTGAAGCAGGAAATATATTCAGAAGATAATTTATTGTTTCTGTTGGGGTGTGGGACAGAAAAGTTCTATATTCCTGAATTTTCCTTAGTTTTTATACACTACACCTAAAGTACCTAATACTTTTTTATTTAGGAATTAAAGGTACAACTAAATTCCATTTATATTTATTCTTTTTATCAAACAAGTTGACTTTATATCCATAATTTAAGAAATTTAAAGCATCAACAGCAAACTCCTTTATTTTCTTTAACTTATTTTATGGTTGCACCAGAGCTGAAAAAAGTAATATTTATAAAGTAATATTAACACGATTATATTATAATATAATTGTAATTATATTAAGTAATTAAAATGGTAGAAAAAGAATTTTATAACAGAAAAGATGAATTAGGTCTACTTAAAAGCAAATATAATAACTTGAAATTTGGAGAAATGATTGTTGTTTATGGCAGAAGAAGGGTTGGAAAAACTGAATTGATCAGACAATTTCTAAAAAGTATTCCTGAAAATAAGTTTTACTTTTATGTAGATTTAACTAGTAAGCAAGGCATACTCAATTCTCTTTCCGTTTCAATTCAGGAACAGCTTAAAGAAAATTTAAAGTTTTCAGAGTTTGATGAATTTTTAAAATACATTGAATCTAAATCTGAAAAAGATAGGTTCTTATTAATTATAGATGAATTTCAAAGGTTCTTAGATGTTGCCCCAGAATTTATTACAAAATTACAGAATTTTTGGGATTCTAGATTAAAGAATAATAAAATTATGATAATACTTGTTGGCTCTTCTATAGGAATGATTCAAAAAATAATTAATAGCAAAGCAGGGGCATTATATGGCAGGGGAACAAAAATAAAAATTTCTCCGTTTAAGTATTCTGATTTTAGACTAATGTTTAAAGAATTAAATGAAGAAGAAAAAGTATTAACTTATTCTGTTTTTGGAGGAACTCCCTATTATCTTGAAAAACTCAAAAAAGTAGAAGGAGATATTTATCAAAAAATAAATGAATTAGTTATCAAGAAGGGGGCAGAACTTATTGAAGAACCTAAAGATTTATTGGAATATGAAAATGTAAGAGCCCATGCTAAATATAATACTATTTTATTGGCTACTTCTACAGGTAAAGAAACCATGAAGGAGATTGAAGATTTTACAAAAATTAATTCGAATCAAATGTCTCCTTATTTGAATAAATTAGATAATCTCTTAGATTTAGTTGGCAGAAAAAATCCTGTTTTAGGAAAAGAAAAGCTTGGTAGATATTATGTTAGGGATAATTTCTTTAAGTTTTGGTATAAATTTATCTTTCCTAATCAAACACCAATAAATCTAGGAAATACTAAATTTGTCTCAGATATCATAAAACAAGATCTAAATGCTTATATTGGAAGAGTTTTTGAAGATATTGTAAAAGAATTACTTGTTCTTTATAACACTAAAGAAATAAAGGGATTAAAATTAAACTTTGAAAATATTGGCTCTTGGTGGGACAGGAACAGCAATGAAATAGATATTCTTGCATATAATCTCAAAGAAAAGAACTTTTTACTTGGAGAGGTTAAATGGACAAATAAGCAACTTGATACAGAAGTTATTGAAGAACTTGAAAGAAAATCAAAATATCTTAATTATAGTGGAACATATAATTTTCTATTTGTTTCTAAGAACGGATTTACAGAAAAGGCATTAAAGAAAATGCAGAATATTGGGGCAGTTCATCTTGATTTGAGAGATATTGAAGAATTATTTAGCAGAAGTTCTAGTCTTTAAATTTGAGGTAGTTCAATTTTGAGTAGACTCTTTGATTGTATTTCTTTCAAAAAATTTAGCTGATTCTTCTTTAAAACAAAATGTAATATCTTCATGTTTTCTTGACATAATTTCGTGCTCACTTGGTGGAACCAATATTCGTATTGCAAAAAAAGAATCTGCTTGTTCTTTTAATTTTGCATAATGTTTAGGACGAATTTCTTTTAATGAACCTCTATATTTTCCGTTTAAGTATAATGGGATATTATTTGGATTTACTTTTTCAGGATCTGGAAGTACAGAACATAACACAGGAGTTTTAAAATTGTTTTTAATTCCAGATTTAATATAAAAAATATAGATGAAAAAAGATGGCTGAGTTTAGTGGGTGCGGGACAAAATTCAACTAAGCCAATAAAGATTATGTTATAAATGTGTGAGTTTATTGGTTGTTTATATCCAGTCTTCTCTTTTTTGTCCTACAGCCTTGAAAACCAAAATATTTATAAATATAGGATTGTAATCCTAATCATTATGAAACTAAACTTTATAAATCGAAAACAGGAGCTGGAATTCCTAGAAAATAGATATAAAAATAATGGATTTGAATTTATAATTCTATATGGTAAAAGAAGGGTTGGAAAAACAGAATTAATAAAAAAGTTCTTGGCTAACAAAAAACACATATACTTTTTGTGTGATAAAAGCGGTAGTGAAAGGAATTTTATGAGATTCAAAAATAAAATTGCAGAATATTTAAATGAGCCCACAATAGAAACAAATGACCTTGAAGAGATATTCAAAAATTTGGCTATAAAATCAAAAGAAAAATCTGTTATTGTTTTTGATGAATTTTCTTGTTTAATTGAAAAGGATTCTTCAATTCCATCAATCTTTCAAGTTGTTATAGATGAAATTCTTAATAATACAAACAATATGCTGATTTTATGTGGCTCTTCGATAAGTATGATGGAAAAAGGAACATTAAGCTATAAAAGCCCACTTTATGGGAGAAGATCAGGGCACTGGAAAGTTCTTCCGATGAAATTCAAAGAAATAGGAGAATTTTTTCCAAAAAACGATAACTGTAAAAATATCGAATTTTGGTCTGTTCTTGGTGGCATCCCTTTTTATCTAGATTATTTCTCTGATGAAGAAAGCGTATTTGACAACATATATAATCAAATAATGAACAAAGAAGGAAGGCTTTATGAAGAGATTGATTTTATATTAAAAGAGGAGTTGCGAGAGCCAGACGCATATAAAGGAATTCTCACCGCGATAGGCAGTGGAAAAACAAAAGTCAGCGAGATTTCCAGTAGTTCTAAGATAAAAATTCAAGACATTGATAAATATCTTAAGGTGCTAATAAGATTAGGAATTATAGAAAGGGAAGTTTCTGTAAGTGAAAGCAAAAAAACAAAGAAAGCAGTTTATGGATTTGATGATAATTTTTTTGAATTTTGGTTTGAATTTTGTGAGCCATTTAAATCAGATATTGAAATAGGAGAATTTTCAAATGTTAAAGATAAGTTAAAATCAGATTTTAATTCATATCTTGGAAGAAGGTTTGAAAAGTTGATAACATGGCTTATTAAAGATAAGATTTTGCTTAAAGATATATCTTTTTCAAAAATAGGCAGGCAATGGGGCAAGTTTGAGGGTGAGAAAGGCAAAAACTCTTATGAAATAGATATAGTTGCTCTAAATGAAACTCAAAAAGAAGCGTTATTCGGAGAGTGCAAATGGCAAGAAGGTGTAAATGCTTTTGAAGTTGTAAAAGAATGCTTTGCGAAGTCAAAATTTGTTGAGTGGAACAACGAAAAAAGGAAAGAATATTTTGCTGTGTTTGCAAAATCTTTCAAAAATAAAATAAAAGAATTTGAAGGCAAGAAAGTTTACTGTTTTGATTTGAGAGAGATTGAAAAAACATTAAAAAATCTAGGTTAGAATAATACTATTTTTCTGCAAATTTCCCTATTAATAAACCTATAAAGACTAAGAAAATACCTGATAAAATTATTTTTAATTGAAGATTTAATATAAAAAATATAGATGATAAAAGACCTAGAACAGAAATTAAAGGAATATTTCTTATATTTAATGGAACTTTGAATTTTCTTTTTAAATTTGGCTTTTTAATTCTTAAAATTATTAAACTTAAATTTACAAAAAAGAATGTTGTGAAAATCATAAAATTAGTAATACTAGCAACTATCTCAATTTTTCCTATAAGTACAAATATTAATGATAAAAACAAGACTGCTAATATTGAAATATAAGGTGTTCTTGTTTTTTTTGATATTTTTGTAAATATTTTTAATGATTTATTTTCTTCACCAACACCATATAATATTCTTGATGTTGACAATAATATTAATAATACTGTTGTTGCAGTTGATAACAAGGCAATTATTGAGATTAAAAAAGAGTATTTGGAACCTAATGAACTTAATATTACTTCTGATAAAGGGGCTTTTGATTGTGAAAGTGCTTCATAACCAAGGACACTTACTGCTGATAATGAGACTAAGATGTATAATATAGTTGATATTAATATTGAAAATATTAATGCTAAGGGAATAACTTTTTTTGCATTTTTAGTTTCTTCTGATAATTTTACTAGGCTTTCAAAACCAATAAATGCAAAGAATATTAAAGAAGCAGAATTAAATATGCCTCTTATTCCAAATGGAGTTTTTAGATAATTTACATTACCAAAATATTTTAGAGAAAATATAATAACAAATATTAAACCTAAAATTTCTAGTGTTGTCAAGATTATATTAAAATAGGATGATTCTTTCAAGCCAATTAAGTTTATTATAGCCATTAAAACTAATAATAAAAATGCGATTATAGTTAATGAGTTATAGTTTAATAAATCACTTAAATAACCTGCAAAACCTAAAGCAACAGTTGCTGCTGAAATTGCACCGCCCAATAATATTAAATAACCAATTAAAAATGCTAATTTTTTGTTGAATGTATTTTCTATGTACAAATATTCAGAACCATCTTTTGGAAATATAGTTAATAATTCTGCATAACTTAAGCCTGTAAATAGGGCTAAAACTGCAGAAATTATAAATGAGATCCATATTGCATTACCAGCTAGTGCTGATGCGGGACCTAACAAGACATAGATTCCTGCACCTATAGTAATACCAACACCAACCATTACTGCCTGAAATAAATTAAGGTCTTTTCTTAATGTTAATTTTTTAAAATGCAGTTTATGCTTCATTTTGTTAGTTCTTTTAAATATCTATTTTTTAGTATTTTTATAATTTCTAAAATATTTTCTTTTGCTGCTTTTGCTTCTTCTATTTGTATTTTTTCCCCATAATAATTTATTGAATTTCTAATTTTTCTATAATTATCAAATTTCATAGATAATAATTCTTCGTTTTTTTCCTTTAGAAAAAAAGTAAATGCTTCATGAGAATAAACTTTAAATCCCTCTTTTAAACAAATGGCTTCGATTATTTCCCTTAATGCTTCATAATAATTAGCTGTAATAGTTTGAGCAGAAGTTTCAGTAATATCAATATTTTCAAAAACTTCTAAATTGTTATTTGATGTTTCAACTAAAGATTTTGATTTGGGTATATCTGGATTTCCTTTTCTTACTTTTCCTTGTTCAATAAAATCTTGAAATTTCATTTGAAAACTTCTATATAACCAGTTAGGATAATACCATTTAAAATATTATTTACCAAATTTTTGTTATTTTTTTGCATATTTATGAAATCTTTCGGAGATTCCACAAAAATTTGTATTGTTTTTCCTAAATTTTTTTCAAATTTTTCTAGGTTTAATTGCTTTTTTACATTTGAAATAACAAACAAGTCTATATCACTATCTGTATCATTTTCTGCTTTTGCAAATGAGCCAAAAAGGATAATTATATCTGGATAATGAAGCTCTTTTTTTATATATTCTATTAAACCTGATTTTTTTATTAATCTTATATTAAAAAATTTTTTGTAATCTTTTAAGTCTTCACTTTCTGTATTTGCTTTGAATAATAAATGGTTTCTTTCAGATTTTTTTATTACAAGATTTTCTTTATTTAATTTATTTAAGTATTTTGAAATTGTACTCGGATTTAATTTTTTTAATCTTGCTAGTTCCCTTACATGAAACCATTTATTTGGTTCTTTAAAAAAATGTTCCAAGATATTTTCTATGTTTATTATTTTAGACATATATCTATTTAAATAAACAGTTGTTTATATATTTTGCTATTTTTTCTTAAAATAATAAGTTAATAATATTTATATAATTGTTAAAACCTTTTTCTACTGTATTATGAATAAAAAGAGGGGAACCTTTTGAAAAAAAGCTTCAATAAAAAAATAATTAAAGAGAAAGCTGTATTTTTGATTTATTTAATTTTAACTTTAACAATTTTTATTGACCTTCCTAAAGAGGCTTCTGCATTAACAACAAATCAGAATACAAACAAGGCTTGCTGCGAAAAAACTAAATCTGGGGATTTTTGTGTTTACACTGATAAAAACCAGTGTGATAATAATTTTAAAACTACTAATTCAAATTGCGAACAAACTTCTTTTTGCACTAATGTTTGCTGTGTTGATGAATCTGGGGAATGTTTTGGGAATACTCCAAAAGGAATTTGTGAAAGCAAAAGCAATACAAAAGGTTTTAGTGATAATTCTTGCTTAAGTGTTAATGAATGCAGCACTGGCTGCTGTGTTATTGGGGGGCAATATATTTTTGGCTCAGAAAGTTCTTGCAAAAATTTAGGTGACAATGTTTTTGGGAAAAACAAATACAATTTTAATGATATTTTTAAAAGGACTCAATTTGAAAGTGAATGTCTTGATTTAAATTTAGCTGAAAAAGAAGGGTGTTGTGTTAATGATAATATTTGTAGTTATGGAAAAAAATCTTCTTGCAATGGTGAATTTAAATTTAGTACAAAATGTGCTGAATTAAATGAATGCAGTAGTTGCAAAACTAATTTTAAGAAAGGATGCAAGGATGGAAATGTTTATACTTTTGATTCTTGTAATAATGCAGAAGACTTAATTGAAATTTGTGATTATAGTAAAGGAAATTTATGCAAAGAAGAAGGAAATAATGCTTTTTGTCAGAGCTTAGACTGTTCTTCAACAACAAAATATGAAAAATGGGATTATACAGGTGTGCCTAGAGAACATGGAGAAAGCTGGTGTATTTATGATGGGCCTACTGGTGATTTTACAGACAGACCTGGGAGCAGACAGTATAGATTTAGTTGTGTAAATAGGGAAGAAATAAGTGAAGGATGCAGAGATTTTAGGCAGGAAATTTGTTTACAGGGTAAAGATGAGGGGGGATTTAGCCAGGCTTCTTGTATAAGAAATAATATTTATGATTCTGAAATTACAATTGATGTTTCTACTGTTCCTATTGGATTTAAGTTCTGGGAAAATAATGATGAAAATAGTGAGAAATGCAGTGAAGGGATAACAACTTGTACAGTTACTTATGTTAAAAAGAATAGATTTAGTAATTATGAATGCAAAGGAAATTGCCATTGTGAAACACAACAATATATAGATCAAGCAAATAAAATTTGCAAAGGCAAGGGAGACTGTGGTTTTAGTTATAATATCTTAGAAAAAGAAGGAAGTGGGGGATTAAGTGTAATTTGGACAGGAAGCACAAGTTTAGGATCAAGCCCAAATAAATTAAGTTCAAATTATTTAGAATTTTTAAAGAAATATGATATTTATGGTGGGATGGCTGGATTAAATTCTTTATTGGATAATCTAGTTAAAAAATTTAGCACTGATAAAGGAATTGCTAAGGATGTTTTAAAATATGGAATTATTTCCTATATAGGCAGCGGGACTATAGCTACATTTGCTGTTATGGGGTTAGGTGCTTTTAGTGGTACTGGTTTTTTAGGGGCACTTACTGCTGGTGTTGGTGCAGGTGCAGGGGGACTTGGTGGAAGTGCTACAGGTGCTTTAGCTGCTGTAGCTGCTATTGGTTTTTGGGTTGCTATTGTTGTGATTGTAGTAGTTGTAATTCTTTATACAGTTTTAGGTGGGGGAAATATAAGAAGAAAAACAGTTACAATAGATTGCAGACCATGGAAAGCACCTTTTGGTGGAAGTGATTGTGGAAGATGCACTAGTGATCCTTTGAAAGAATGCAGTGAATACAGATGCAGAAGCTTAGGAACTAGCTGTGAATTAATTAATGAAGGAACTGAAAGGGTTGAATGCATAGATGGAAATCCTTTTGATGTAAGTTCACCTAAATTAGAACCTATTAATTATAATAATTATACAATAGTAAAAGAAAGATTAGGCTATAGAATTAATGAACAAGTTGAATCATTTAGATTATTTACATTTGGAGTAAAGACAGATGAAGCAGCAACTTGCAAATATGAATTAAATAATTCTATAAAATATGATGACATGAGATATGATTTTGGAGATTCTTTTTTCAAAAAAGAACATAATTTAAGTTTGTTTTTAGAAGGAAATAAAGGATATAAGTACTTTGTAAGATGTATAGATAATAAAGGAAATTCAAATAATAATGATTATTTAATAAATTTTAAAACAAAGAAAGGGCCTGACTTAACACCACCTATAATAACAGGAACTAGTGTAAAAAATAATGCTGTTTTACCTAATTTACTGGACAAATTTATTTTAGATTTAGAATTAAATGAACCTAGCAATTGCAAATATGACAGAACAGACAAAACTTATGACCTTATGAATAATTTATCTTTATGTGACAATGAAGTAAGTTTAGTTCCAACAAATTACAAATGTACAGTACCAATTACTGGAATTAAAAAAGGTGTGAATAATTATTATTTTAGATGCAGAGACTTAAGTAATAATACAAACAAGCAATCTTTTGTGTATAGTTTAACAAGAAGCGAGAAATTAAATGCAAATGTAGTTGAACCAAGTCCAGTGGGATTAGTTTATGTTAATGATGTAACTTTAAGTGTTGAAACTTCTGGTGGTGGTGATAATGGAAATAGTGTTTGCAGGTTTAGTGAGAAAGATGAAACATTTGAAAGAATGATTGAATTTAAGGTTACTAACAGCAACAGACATTTGCAATCATTGACTAATCTAAAAAAAGGAAATTATAATTACTTTATTAGATGCAGAGACAGTGCACTTAATGAAGATAGCAAAAAGATAAATTTTAGAATAGTTTTAGAGGGAAGAGGAAATGGAATTACTTATGTTTACAAGGATTCTTCAAGTTTATATTTTGTTTTGGACGTTTCTTCTGATTGTGAATATAATAACAAGGATTTTGTTTTTGGCAATGGGATAAAGATGGGTGGTGAAAATTCAACTATACATACTGCACCATTAGATTTTAATAATTATTATATAAAATGCAAAGATGAAGAAGGAAATAACATAAAAGGTGTGAATGTAAATATTTAATAAAATGAAAAAAACCTTTGGTTTCTTGGTGTTAAATGAAAACATTACAAATTTTTGGCAGAAAAGCTTATTATGAAATTATATTATTTAAACTTCTTTTAGTTTCTCAAGTAATAATTTAATAATAGTTTTAATTTTTTCCTGATTAGTTGAGATATATTCTTCATTTACCATAAATCCCTCATAAGATATCCTGTTCCTATAATCTCTAATCTGCTGCAAAAATTGCCTGTTTTGTTCATTAATTCTTAGTTTTTCTGTAATATAATTTATTAATTCCTGGTGTGCGCCTTCTCCTTTTATTTTAGTACCTTCGGCTAATGTAATTGATTCCATTAATTTATGAATTATGTCATAATAATCTGTAAGAGTATTGCTAGGGTATTTTGTTAAATTTATTTCGCCAAGTCTTTTCAATGTAATCTCTGCCATTTTCTTGAGAGCTTCTGCTTTTTGCTTATCTTGTTTTATTTTTCTAATCATTTGTATCCTTCTAAAAAACCATGGAGCACAATTCCATTAATAATATTATTTTTTAATTCTTTAGGATAAGACATAAAATTCTTTTTAAAATGCAGTTGTATTTTTCTTTTAAGTTTTTTTTCAAAATTATCTAAATTTAATTCTTTTTCAGAAGATTCAATAAAAATATCAATATCACTATTTTCTATATCTTCTCCCCTCATATAACTCCCGAATAAAACAATTGATTTTGGAAAAAAAGCTTGTTCCAGGAAATTTATTAAGCCGGATTTGAAAATTGTACTAAGATTATAAATCATCTTGTCTAATTTAAATTTTTTATTGTCTAGGTTGGCCTTATAAACTGGAAAATTTCTGATTCCTTTTTTTTGTATTTTTTTTATAACCAGTTCTTCTCTTTTGAGATATTCGAGGTCTTTTTTGACAGAAGTATGAGCAAGGCTTATTTTTCTGCTGATTTCCATGAGATAGTGCTCTTTAGTAGGTTCAGTAAAGAAAACTTCGATGATTTTTAATGTATTATACTTTTGTAACATATATTACTTTTATGTAATATATACTATTTAAATGTTCCTGCTTTTGATTTGCTGAAAAAACTGAAAACATTACAAATTTTTGGCAGAAAAGCTTATATATTAGTTATACTTAAATATAATTATATTAAAATATAATTCAAATGGAAGTTTTATGCAGGGCTAGAAAATGGGGAAATTCTTTGGGAATTACTTTGCCAAAAGATTTTGTTATTAAAGAGAAGATTAAAAATGGTGAGGAAATAATAGTTGATATTAGAAAAAAAAGAATAGATTTAAGCGAATTTTTTGGTGCTTTAAAGGGTGCAAAAATAGATGCCCAAAAAATGAAAGATGAAAGCAGAAAAATTTGGGACATGTAAATGGAAAAAACTTTTTTCTTTGATACCTATGCTTTAGTTGAAATTTTTAATGGCAACTTAGGGTTTGAACAATATAAAACCTGCAATGTTATAACTACTTATTTTCATTTATTTGAATTATTTTATAATCTTAGAAAAATTTATGAAAAAAATGAAGCTATATTATTTTTTAATAAACTAAAAGAGACTTGCATTGATTTAGATTTTAATTGGATAATTGATGCATCTGAATTTAGATTAAAAAATAAAAAATATAACTTATCTTATGCTGATTGTTTAGGCTATATAGTCTCTAAAAAATTAAATATCAAATTTATAACAGGAGACAGACAGTTTGAAAATATGGAAAATGTGGAATTTGTAAAATAGAAACTTTTAGAAAAAGTTTCATCAAAAAGATTTATATAATTAAAAAAATAGGGTGTATATGATGGAAAGAAGAGGACAGATTGCTATTTTTGCTATAGTTGGAATTATAATATTAGCTGTTGTTATTTTATTCTTATTTCTTAGAAATGAGATTTATTTAGGTGGAGCAAATATAGAAAATTTAGAAAAAGAATTTCCGCAAATACAAGAACATATTGAGGGATGTTTAGAAAATGTTGGGAAAGATTATGTTGTAAAAATAGGAAAACAAGGGGGTTATTTAACAGCTAATGAAGGAACATTTAGACAATATAATGGTGTAAACATAAATTATTTATGTTATAATATAGCTGGAAAGCCTGAATGCAGAAATCGAGGATTAAGATTAAATGACATAAAATTATCTTTAGAAAAAGAAATGGTTAAAGATGTTAATAAATGCTTAAACATAGACCAGTTTGACAAGATAGGCTTAGATGTTAGCAGGGGTGAATTAAAATTAAATGTGGATATTAATGATGACAATGTTTTAGTAAAAGGAAATCTGATTGTAAGAATAAGCAAGGGAGATGTTGAAAGTGAAAGAGATATTTTTTATGGAGAGATTAATTATCCTTTAGGAAGATTATTTAATAGTGCAAGAGATATTGTTGAGAGCGAGGCAAGATATGGGAATATAGATACATTAACTTATTCTGTTCTAAAAACAAGGGCAACAAACAAGCCATATATTGTTCAAAAATTACAGCCATATCCTGACAAATTATTTGTTTTGAAAATAAAAGATGTACCTAGTGAAAAAGAAGAATTTATATTTCAATTTTTTATAGAAGACGAGCCTTTTTAGAAAAAAGCCTCGGGAAAAAACGACTAAAAAAGAAAACCCTGGAAAAGAAAACTGAAAAAGACCTTATGGGGCGAGATTAGGTTTTAAATTGATATATCTTATTCTTATTATATTGAGTAATATATTGAATTATTACTTATTATATTGAGTAATATTTAAATACTAGTAATACTTTATTACTTTATGGCTGATGTGAAAACAATCAAGGATATAGATGAAGAGACTTGGTCTGAATTTAAGAGTATGGCTGCTAAAAACAAACTAAGATTAGGTTCTTTTTTTAAAATTGTTTTAAAAGAATATAAGAAAACAGAAGAGGTTTTTTGGAAAGGTATTTTAGATGGAGAAAAGATTTTAAGTGAGAAGGAATCAGAAGATATTGAGAATATAATTAAGAATATTAGGAAAGATAAAGGTTTTAGGATATGACACTTGTTTTGGATACTTCAATATTAATTGATATTGAAAGAAGAAAAGAGGTTACTCTGGAAAAGCTAAGACAAATTATACTTATTCATCAACAACCTGCAAAAATTACTTTTGTTAATCAGTTTGAGTTTTTATTAGGAATAAAAGAACGTGAACCAAAAAATAAAGAAAAAGCCATTGCTTTTCTTAACCAATTTTTAGGTATTAATACTACAAAATTAACTGCTGGCATTTTATCTGACTTAAAATATAAATATGACAAGATTGGAAAAAATTTATCTTTAACTGATTTGTTAATTGCAAGTCTTGTAATTGAAAATAATATGGTTCTTTTAACAAAAGACAAAGATTTTGAAAAAATAGAAGAATTAAAAAAAATAATTATATAAGAAAATATTTATATAATTGAAAAAGGAAGTTTGCAAAGAAAAGACT